>Ga0172375_10006621_pt1 | contig 16165 bp, 12 predicted proteins | sample LakKiv1m_FD_114537 | JGI IMG/M metagenome (GOLD analysis project Ga0172375, IMG submission 114537) | Freshwater microbial communities from Kabuno Bay, South-Kivu, Congo - kab_092012_11.1m | ecosystem: Environmental > Aquatic > Freshwater > Lake | place: Democratic Republic of the Congo...
GAATCGTTCGTTTCGTGCTCGGCACGCCAGGCTGCCTTCCGGATGTCGGCCAGAAGACGGCGCCCTTCCGCCGTCAGGCGGCGAGTATCCTCCTGCAGGCGGCCTGAGAGCTCCGCCAGACAGTCAACCCTCTGCTGATGCGACTCAAAACCACACGTCGCAGCTTCGGCTAGCCCATCCAGATAATCGACGCTGTTCAGATTGACCTTACGGATGTAGGCCTTCGTTCGCTGACGCAGCCGGTCGGCTGGCGCAGAGAAATGCGCCAGCAACTGGTATTCATAGTCCACTCCCATCGTCATGTGATGGAGATTCTCGTCGGAGTGATGACGCTCGAACAGTCCCTCGTTCATGAGTTCGAACGCCAGTTGGGCGCGTTCGTCGCTAATGCGGTAGTGATAGCCCCAGTAGGAACCAAGCAACCGGCCGGATTGACGCAACTGCCGCTCCAACGGCGTGCCAGCATAAATCTCGGTCCGGCAGAAGTTCATCGGGTTCGCCGGATGTCGCCGCAGGAAGCCCACGTTCGCCCGGAAATCCTCGAGCGTCGAGTCCGGGTTAAACAGCAGGAGATTGAAGCACGTGTGGATATCGAGCGCGTTCAGGACATCGAGCGCCCGCTCGTTGTCCTCCAGGGTCTGCCGGCGCCCCAATCGGCTCAGCGCCTCCGCCGTGCCCGCTTCGATCCCGAGAAACACGCGGAAGAGTCCCATCTCCTTCAGGACGCCGAAGAGGTCTTTGTCCACGCTGTCCGGGCGGCTCTTGACCGCGAACGCGATCCGGCCGACGCCGCGGCGGTCCAGTTCACGGCGCATGACCTGCAGGCGCTCGACGGTTCCGGCGCTGTCGCGCAGGAAGAAGTTGTCGTCGTGAAAGTTGAAGATTCGATAGCCGCGATGGTACAGGCCGGCCATTTCCTCCGCCACGCGCTCTGGCGCGCGCAGCCGGAATCGCGCCCCGCCACAGAGGCCGTGCCATGCCGCAATGGAGCAGAACGAACAGGCGTGGGTACATCCGCGCGACGACAGCATATTGGCGATCGGCATGCCCAGGTACATGTCCGGCGGCTGGCGTCGGCTCGGGAGCGGGAGCGCATCCAGGTCCGGGGGCTTGACCGCGGCCGCATTGCAAACGATCCGTCCGGCTCCATCGCGCCAGACGAGACCGCGAACCGAGCCCGGATCGGCGAGGCTGGCGGCCAGCTCGCCCATCAGCTCCTCGCCTTCGCCAATACCCACCGAGTCAAAAGCCGTTTCATCGCCAAGAAGCGCCTCGGCATTGAACGCCGCGAAGTGACCGCCCGCCACGACATGTCCGGTGTAGCCCAGTTCGCGGGCGCGCCGCGCCAGACCTGCGAATTCCTTCGCGCGATACGTGAACACCATGGAGAATCCCGCGAGCGCCGTATTCGAGGCAACCAGTTCGCGTGCCGCGCGTTCCCGCTCGGCATCGTTGTTGAAGACGATCTGAACGACGGTGTGGCCGGCCTGCTCGAGCGCGCCACGAATGTAACGCACAGCGAGGTTCTCTTCCATCTCGGCACCGACAAGCGCTATACGCATCGTTTACCCTCCCGTGGACCGCGGAAGAAGATACTCCAATGTCGGAGGGGATCAACACGAATGACTTACCGGTACTTGCCGGTCACGGGGACGACGGGCCCGTTGCCTCGGCAATCGTCACCCGATAGAGCTCCCAGGTCGGCTTGGTCGGCGACCAGGACGGCCAGTTAAACGGGCATGTCCATGCACTCAACTTCTCCACCTTGAACATCTTCCCCAGGCTGTTCACGTGGTGACCGCCCGAGGCCTGCCCGACGAGAAACGCCACGGTCTTTCCCGCCGCCAGTTGTTTGCGAATGGTTTCTCGCTTGAGTTCCTGGAGCGCGTCATGGTCGGTGCCCAAGAAAGCCGCTATCTTCTCCGCCCGCGCTTTTTGGCGCATGGGTTCCGCCCACCCGCGCTGGAGCATCCGTGGACTGTAATCAGGCCGGAAATAGTCGAGCTTGTAAACCGTGAAGTTCTGAATCGTCTGCAAGTAGTCATTCATCGGCCCTTCTGAGAAGACCACCGCGTCGGGCGGAAGCAGCCGCGTGGTTTCCCGGGCGGCTTTTTCGAGCGGCCACGCCTGACGGTGCTCACGAATCTGTTTCGTCGTTTCTCCGCCAACCACCAACGCCACCAGCACGAACCACGCCGCCGGGATCGCGACACGAACGGCCGCGCGCCTCCCTTCCAGCACCTGATCCAGCAGGAAGGCGAAGGCCATGAAATACGCCGCCAGCGTCGACATCTGGAACCGCACATAGATAAACCCGTAATTCGGGGGTGCCCAGTAATAGGAAGCGTAGACCAGGACCGTCGGCACCACCCATAGCCCCAGGACCACGCTCTCGGCCCACCGGCGCCGCACGCAGAGCAGGCCCGTCCCCAGAACGGCCAACGGAAAGATCATGAAGAGCGCCAAGTCGTTCAGGTGATGAATCAGCACGGGGAATCCTTTTGCCAACAGCGCCCACTGGAACGCCGTCTGCTCGCCCGTCAGGTCATAGCCCGTCCGCCACAATTCGCCGAAGGCATGCCGATGATGAAGCATCAACGGCACCAGGCAGGCCAGGGCGCCGGCTCCCATCGCCCCACCGTCCAGAAGAACCGCGATTCGGCGCCGCGCCCCGGCGAGCGGACGACGCGCCAGGTCCTGCCCGCCGTGCGGATACACGCCGGCCAGCCTGAGCAGAACCACGGCAGCCATCGGGAGAAGCACCAGCGCATCGGTGTACCGCACCAGCGGCGCATACCCCAGCACCACGCCGGCCGCCAGCGCCCGCCCCCATCCACCGCGTTCCCACCAGGTCCAGAGCAACCACATGCCGACCGTCACAACGCCGAAGCTGGTGGCGTGGCTGAGGATGTAGCCGTTGTACAACGCCAGCATGGGGTTGATCACGAAACAGGCCGTGCCGACGAGCGAGATCCACGGCCCGGCCATCTTGCGCATGAGGAAGTAGGCCGCCAGCAACCCGATAGCACCGAAGAAGGGACTCACCCAGAATATGGCCCGATCACCGCCCAGGCGCCACGCCACGCCCAGGATCAACGGATAGCCGGGCGGATACTTAGCGTAGACCTCGTTGGGTCGTGGTTCCACCCACATATGATCATGGAATCGCAACAGGTCGCGGCCGTCGAAACGCAGCGTGTGATGCTGCACCAGTTGCTTGCCGGACATCACGTACGCGTTGGGATCGGGCTCGTAATAACCCTGGGTCATCATCGCCATCTGCGCCGCATACATGGCGCTGACCGCCACCACGGCCATCGCAAGACAAACCCGCGAGGTCATCTGACTTGTCCAGGGTCTCATTGCGACATCGATTCTTCCCGTCGCCCATCCACCACGGGGCGGACGCTACGGCTGCCTTGAATAGAGGTGGCGGATCGAAGCGTAGTCGGTGTCTTGCTTCTGGCCGCCCCAGTCCAGTTCGACATCGAGAATGAAATCGCTGGCCGATATATCCTGAACCGCGTCTTTGGCCTCCAGGGGGAAACTCAGATCGATGGGATAATTCAGCACCGGATCGGCATTGGGCGACACCTTGGTGGCGCGCTCACGCCCCACGCCGCTCGCCTTCTTAACCAACGCGTGGGAGGCGATAAAGGCCCAGTCGAACGATTGCGGTGCCGGCATGCAGGGGGACGAGAACGTCACCTTGACATCCCGGGCGTCGATCCCTTCCGGAATCTGCTTGAACTCCAGGGTAACCCAGCAACCGAACTTGCCCGACACCAGTCCCGTCGGCATCATGTCGCTGATCGTCGCGTTTCGGCTTCCACAACCCGCCATCAGCAGTCCCAGCACCACCACGCCAACCGCCTTCGATGCGCCCTGCATTACTTGGACCGCACTTTTCATGTCGTACCTCCGTTCAGGGAAGGAACGTTTTCTTCTTCATCTTGTCGGGAAGGTACTTGTCCAGGACGAAGTTCAACCCGTGCTTGGCGAAAGCCTGTTGCTCAACACGCACGCCCATCTTCAGCATCTGGTTCAGCGCATCCTGCCACTCCTTGTGGTGCAGAATGAACGGGTCATTCTTGAGCGCGTCGTTCGCCCTCTTGATGTCCACTTCTTCCAGCGGATGCGTGGCGTCTTCGAGTTTGTAGTCGATGATGTCCTGCGGGGTCACGCCGAGGTAGTGCGCCTGGGGTACGCAGAAGAACCGGTTGATGTGCGCCGCCTGGCCGGAGCCGACCTTGAGCGTGCGGTAGATATTGCAGTACCCGTAGGGATCGCCGTCGGTAAAGACCAGCACGGGCAGCCCCTGGTCGTCGGCGAGGCGTCGAATGAACCGTCGGCATGCCCGCGTCGGCACGCCGCTCATGGAAATCAGGATGCAGTCCGCCTTCTCGTAATACAGATGGTGAACAAGACGCTGGAAGAGCGAGGCGGTCTCGATCACGAGAATGAGCTTCGCCTTGCTCTCGAAGCGCAGGTGCTCGACGCGGGACGGAATACTCCAGGCTCCGCTCCCCAGCTGGGCGCAATTGACCTTGACGGTTCTGCCCGTTACCTGGTTCGTATCGATCACGATCAGCGGTCCGGCCACTTCGCCGCCACGCTCCTCGGGAATGTAGCCGAGTTGCTCGCGATTGACGCCAAGCATGGCTTCCATGTCGTCCAGCAGCGTGTCGCTTTCCGGCTGCTCGTCAAACCGGCACTCGCCCCAGCTCTTGCTGTTGTAGTAGATCTCACGTTTTCCGGCGATGTCGTTCTTATCCAGCAGGTCATTCTTGGTCGTCGCCATCAACCGCATGGATTGGGCAAACGGCTTGACCGTGTTGTAGGTCAACGTACGGGTCGCCATCTTGCCGCGAATCTCGAAGTGGCCTCGCTTGAGGTCGTACTTCACGTTGGCCAGCGACCGGATGGGGAACTTCATGTCGGGCTTCTTCTTCCGTTGGATGTCGCCGTAGATCTCGTCGGCCACGGTCACGATGCGCTTGGCCGCTTCCTGCCTGGAGACGTTCCGCGGCGCCTTCGCGTACTCGTCGGAGACGGGAGCCGCCTCCTTCTTCGCCCCCGCTTTCTTCACCGCCTTGGCCATGGTGTCACCCCGGCACGGGACGCGGCTACGCGTCCAGGTGCGTCCTTTCCAGCATCTTGTTCAGGTTGGTGATGATGCCCTTCTCCTGCTTGTCGTTCAGGCCCAGGATATGTTTGAGGCCCAAAGCCAGGTGCGGGATATAGAGCACCATGTAATTGCGCTTCCGATCGAACTCCATCTGGCGTAACCGCTTGTGCAGGAAGACCGACAACTGCCGGCCGCATTCCTGAAGGCAGAAGGTCATCTCCCGGATGATCTCCGGATAGTGCGCGATGGCTTCCTTGCTTTCGCTCGTGAACGGCACCCATACGCTCGCCATGTGAACCATCACCACCATTGGGCCGAGCGGAAGGGAGCCCTTCGGCTGACTGAGCCCGTAGCGCTTCCAGTCCACGCCGGTGATCGCCTTGTTGATGGCGCAGGCGCCGCCCATGTGAAGCAGAGGGACCCGGTTGGCAAAGCGCATCACTCGCACCGGTTCTTCGGCGCCAAGCTCCTGGTTCGCATCCGGCTTCGCGTACACAATCCCCGCCTCGATCTGGAACGGGTTGCCGCGGTAGACCATCGGGGCGCGGGTCACCGCCGCATAGAAATCGGCTTCGATTTCCTTCTTCAACCCCGCCATGATTTGTTTCTCGCCAATCGGCGACAGGCAGTCGGTCGGCGGCCGCATGAGTTTGGTTTCGTTGATGGCCTTGAACAACGCCTCGCTTTCCTGGTGCGCAATCCGGGTCGGATTGGCCTTGGGATTCAGGCCGGCGCGCTCGCAGATTTCATGCGCCACGGCGCTGCTCACGCGGGAGAAATCTTCCGACAAGGCGGAACGCAGCGTACGCGAATTGCTGTCTTTCAGCATCTGCATCAGGAGCCCCAGCTCCACCCCGTGCGGGTGCGGCTTGATTTCCCTGGGCGGTTCCGGAAGCTCTTTGTTAACCCTCTGGAAAGTCGTCCATGGAACATCCGACTGGACGGCGGCAAGTTCCGCGGGGACCGGTTCGGGGTCCTTGTTTGTCGTCCGTCGTCCGTCGTCCGTCGTCTTGTCCGGCTTCTTCTCCGCCGGCTTGGCCTCCGCCTTCGGGCGCTTACCCTCGGCTTCCACCACGGCCGCCCCTTTCTTGAGCACGATCCTGTAGTGAAGCTGCAGGTGCGGGTTCACCACGGCACATTGCTTGAGGTATTCATCGACGGAAAGCCGGCCACGCACATAGGCGGCCTCCATCTCGATGGCTACCGACGTCCCGTGCGTATAGGTCTGCACGGCATCGGCCTTCCGGGCGCCGGGCACAGGAAACTCCGGCTTCCAGTCCACTTCCTCGTCTTTCAGAATGGCGGGCGTGTTCTTGCGGGTATCGATCTGGACCTCGGTGTAGTGCCCCTTCTTGCCGCCGGTCCGCGATAGGATCTTGGTGGAGGTACCGGTGGTAAGCTGGCCGTACATGCCGGCGGCGCTGATACCGATGCCCTGCTGGCCACGCGACATGCGGAGCCGATGGAACTTGGAGCCGTAGAGCAGTTTGGCGAATATCTTGGGAACCTGCGCGCGCACGATGCCCGGACCATTGTCCGTTACTTCGATCCGGAAGCGGTTATCGGCGATCTGCAGGATCTCCACCTTGACTTCCGGAACAATGCCCGCTTCCTCGCAGGCGTCGAGCGCGTTGTCCACCGCTTCCTTGACCGTCGTCAGGAGCGCCTTGCGGGAGCTGTCGAAACCTAGCAGATGCCGGTTCTTGAGGAAGAACTCAGAAACCGCGATTTCCCGCTGTTTCAGCCCCATGCTCTCCGCCGTCTCGTGCGCCGGCGTCTTGTCGCTCTTCTTCGCCGTCTTCTTATCAGCCATGAGGCGGAATCTTCATCGATAACCATTCCCATTTCAAGAGCGAAGCGCGTCAAATGTGACAAAACTTCCTCCCAAACTCGCGAAAGCGTAGCTCGTTTGCTTCTTGTTTGTGAGAGCTCGTGAGCGCAGTCGCGTCGCCGCTTGTCTACGAAAGACGAATTTGTGATGGAATTGTAATCCTTCTGTTACATATCGATCAAACGGATCACTCAAGCCCATTTCGCGACAAAGTGGCATGTCATGTGCTTTTTTTACACGGTGGCCCTCAGTTGGTCTGGAAGTTGGCAGGACCTCAACAAGATTTGTTGGAAGTCTGCAAGACAATTGCGGCAAACGGCCCATGACCACCAGACTGACTGACGGGCTTTTTTTCAATAGCCCCATCCGCGGCACCGCGGCACCGGCTGTTTTTTCCACTGTTTTTTCCACTGTTGACGACCGTGGGGGAAACGGGCATATTTCGGGCCTTTTCGCGGGTATGGAAAGGTGGTTACCATGACTCAGCACAACGTAGATCCTGACGCCAATGCGCGGTGGATCGGATACCGGCCACAGATCCGGATCCTCGACTGTACAATCCGTGACGGGGGGCTTATCAACGACCACCGCTTCGACGACAAGTTCGTGTCGACCGTCTATACCACCTGCGTGGCCGCCGGAATCGACTATGTCGAGTTCGGTTACAAGGCATCCAAGAAGATCTTCATGCCCGCCAATTACGGCAAGTGGAAGTTCTGTAATGAGGACGACATCCGCCGCATCGTTGGCGAAAAGACCCCCAATGTCCGCGTCACCGTGATGGCCGATGCGGAGCGCACAGACTACAAGGAAGACATTCTTCAGCGTGAGAAGAGCGTCATCGACTGCGTCCGCGTGGCCTGCTACATCCACCAGATTCCCATGGCCCTGGACATGGTCAAGGACGCTCACGACAAGGGCTACGAGACCATGCTGCAGCTGATGGCGGTCTCCGCCGTTCACGAACACGATCTCGCCGAAGCGCTCGCGTCGGCCGCCAAGAGCCCGGCCGATACGGTCTATCTGGTGGACAGTTTTGGAGCCTTCTACTCCGAACAAGTGCACAACCTGATCGGCGTTTACCAGGAAGCCATGAAGGGAACCGGCAAGGAAGTCGGGTTCCACGGCCACAACAACCAGCAGTTGGCCTTTGCGAACACCATCGAGGCTGTCGTGGCTGGCGCCAACCGGCTCGATGCCACCCTCAACGGCATCGGCCGCGGCGCGGGGAACTGCCCGACGGAGCTTCTCATCAGTTTTCTGCACAATCCGAAATTCCGGCTCCGGCCGGTTCTCGAGTGTGTCCGCGACGCGTTCGTTCCGCTTCGCAAGCAGATGGAATGGGGCTACAATATTCCCTACGCCATTACGGGCCGCCTGAACCGGCACCCGAGCGCCGCCATCAAGTGGCGCGCCGGCCAGGCCCCTGACGACTATGTCGCCTTCTACGATTCGATGGTGGAAGAAGAATCGTAGGGCTCACGGGTCCGCCCGCAGGCGGGAACGCAGGGTGACCGGTCGGCAAGTCAACCCGAGAAATGCCGACATACCCCCTATCACCGGGAAGAGGAGCGGAATACCGGCGTGAGAACCTTTCGGTTGTGGTAGATGTCATCCAGAAGAATCGCACTAAGCTTTCGATAGATGGGACCGGGCTTGCCATTGCCGATCTTTCGCCCGTCGAACTCTCGCACGGCCGCCACGTTGGGAGTGGTCCCCACAATCAGCATTTCCGCTGCACGCCGGATGTCGCCATATGCGATGTCGGCGAACCGAATGCGTGCGAGGTCCCCGGTCTTCACGAGACGTTGGGCCAAATCGATGACACGAAACATGGTCGTACCGGCCAGAATGTGCTCCAGCTTCGGGAACGTCAGTTCCCCGCGCTTCGTCACAATACCCATGTTCTCGCTTGCTCCTTCGGCCAGGAACCCACGCTCATCGAAACCAGCCATGAAATCGATCCCGAAGTCCTCGGCCTCCTTCTTCATCAGCGCATTGGGGAGGTAGTTGCAGCTCTTGACCTCGGCAAAGAACGGCGGCTTGATCGGCACCACGCTCAGCTTCACGCGCGCGCCGGCGGGATGATTCTCCATGAAAGGCCGATGGAGCTTCACCACCGTCACATACACCTGCGTCCGCGGGCAGTCATAGGGGTTCACGCTGAAACTACCCGGTCCCCGTGAGACAAAGAGGTGAATAGTGCAATCCTTGCGGCGACCGGCACGAATGGTCTCCACGACAATCCGTTCGATTTCCTTTATGCTGAACGGCGGCTTGATGTGCAGGCGCTTGGTGGAATTGCTCAACCGTTTGAGGTGCGCCTGCAGATTGTAGATATTCCCGCCGACGCACTTGAACACCTCGAACACGCCGTCGCCCCGGTGGACCATGTGATCGTCAATGGGAATCATCATCAGCGCAGGATCGGTCACAATCCCGCCGTACACGCTGGAGTACATGGCGAAATAGCTCTTCTGAAACGGATGGCGCAGGCGCCGCATTACAGCAGGGAATGACTTCATGTCGAAATGCTTCATGGTTCCAAGCATAGGAAGTTGAGAGAAGAACGCAAAGCAAATCCGTCTCTGCTACAGGGACCGAATGTACGTTGCCTGTTCCTCCGAATGATAAGAACTGCGCACCAAAGGCGCCGACACAACAACCTTGAACCCCAGACGAAGTCCGGCTTCCCGAAACCCGTCGAACTCGGCCGGATCCACGTAGCGCGAGACCGGTACATGTTTTTTTGAGGGCTGGAGGTACTGACCGACATAGAAGATGTCGACGCCGAGTTTGAGCGCGTCCCGCATTACGGCCCGGACTTCCTCCGGAGCCTCCCCCAGTCCGACCATGATGCCGGTCTTCGTGACGAATCTCCGCCGATGGGCGTGGCTCAGCACCGCGAGAGAGCGGCGGTAATCTGCCTGCGGCCTGACTTTCTTGTACAGCGATGGCACGGTTTCCAGATTATGGCCGAGAATCGCCGGCTTGGCCTCAAGCACTCGATCCCAAGCCTCCGTCGAGCCACCGAAGTCCGGCACAAGCACCTCCACCGTGATGCCCGGAACCGCCTCGCGAACGCACCGGATGGTCTCGGCCCAGATCGCCGCGCCGCCATCCTTTAGATCATCCCGAGTCACGGAGGTGATCACGATATCCTTCAGCCCCATCGCCTTCACGGCATCGGCCACACGGCGCGGCTCTTCGACATCGCACGGCGGCGGCTTCCCGGGGGTCACATTGCAGAAGGAACAATGCCGGGTGCACACGTCGCCGAGGATCATCACGGTCGCGCGCCCGTGCTCCCAGCACCGCCCCTTGTTCGGACAGAGCGCCTCGTCGCAAACGGTGTGCAGTTTCCGGTCCCGCAGAATCTTCTGCAGACGCAAGTACCCATCTCCACCGCCCAGTCGCACTCTCAACCACGCGGGCTTCGAAACAGGGTTTGCGTTCGACGTTGGATGTTGAGTGTTGGATGTTGAGCGTTCTGTCTTCATCCTTCTCTGTCCTCATACCCGAACACCCTCGCAAACTCCTTCACCACCTTCTGCTTCACATCCTCCATCCCCACGCCCGGTACGAAAAGGTGAAGTGAGGTAACGCCCTTGTCCCGGATGCCGCAGGGAATGATCCCGCGGTAGTAGCTCAGGTCCGCGGTCACATTGATGGAGAATCCGTGCAGGGTCACATAGCGGGTCACCCGCACGCCAATGGCGGCAATTTTATTGTCGCCCACCCACACGCCGCGGTTCTTCCGATCGGTGCCGGCTTCGATATCGTAGCCCCGGAGCACGCGTAGAATCACCTGCTCCAACCCGTCCACGTAGGCCACGATGCTCCGCTCACGCTCCTTCAGATTGATGATGGGGTAGGCCACAAGCTGGCCCGGGCCGTGATAGGTCACGTCACCGCCCCGCCCGATCTTCACGACCTCGACACCCATGCGCTTCAGATCGTCCGTCGACGCCACAATGTTTCCGTCCTTCGCGTTCCTCCCCAGCGTGTAGACGGGATCGTGCTCGACCAGCAGAAGCGTGTCCGGGATCGTGCCGGCCTTTCGCTCCTCCACCATCTGTTCCTGCAGCTGAAGCACGGGTCCGTAGGCCCGATGGCCGAGGTCGAGGACACGAAGAACGGACTCTGCACGTGCGTTCATATCAGCCAATCTGAAAATCACAGACGAGCGGAAGATGGTCCGAGAAGGTCACCCGCGGCGTGGCGAAACCCGTGACCTTGATCTCCGGGCTGTGCAGGATGACATCCAGCTGCCGCTTGGGTGCCCAGCTGGGAAACGTCAACGTGTCGGCCGGTCCGGCCTTAGCCAAGCCGGTCGCCGCAAGGAAGAGCCGGATCTCGCGATCCCCCCAGGCTGTATTGAAGTCGCCCGCGATAATCAACGGTTTCTTCGTGTCCTTTACCATCGAGTAGAGGTCGCTTAACTGATGATGCCGCGCCCGGAAGCTCAATGCCAAGTGAACCAGGAAGACCGTCAGATCCTCCAACTCCAACTCGATCACCAGGCGCTTCACGCCTTTTTCGAAGTAGAGGAACTGCCCGTTGGTTACCGTGCTGCGGGTCAGGAATGCGTTCCCCTGCTTGTTCATGACCGGCAGAAGGTTGGCCAGGGACAGCCGCCCGTACTTCGATCGATAGATATTGTAGTGCCCCAGCTCGTCGGCGATGGCCTGGGCCTGGTTCTTCCGGCCGGACCGATAGGACCCGGCGTCCACCTCGATGAGTCCTATGATGTCGGGGTCCAGCGGCTTGATAAAGCCGGTGATCTCCTCCAAAGTGGCCGCCGTCCTTCGAAAATAGCCGCTCCAGGGAAACAGGATGGGCTTACCCCCGGTTCCGTAGCGGATGTTGTAGAGCAGAAATCGCATGGTTACACTATACGGGAGACGGGCGTCTGGCGGAAGAAGAAAGCCTCCTCACCGGCCGCCAGCCAACCACACAGGTCCTTCGATTTCACTTGCCCGGCTTTAGCTACCCCACCTAAGCTCTGGCTTATGACGTTTCCCGGTATGCTCCTGGAAATCGCCGAGGCTCACGAATCACTGTGGGTTTTCCTCGGCTGGTGCATTCACATCCTGACCTTCCTGCTCGTGTGTTACCATTGCCTGCGGACCCGGCGCGAAGCTACGGCGACGCTTCTCTGGATTTTCGTGGCCTGGGGCTTTCCCGTACTCGGCCCCCTGCTCTACCTCCTTTTCGGCGTCGATCGCGTTCCCTACAAAGGATTTAAGAAACAGGTCAAGGACCAGGAACTGTTGGCTGAACGCAAGGCACGCGAAGACGAAGCCCTTCCACTCGCTTACTGGCAGTCCGTCCACGAAACGGTCGCCTCCGAACCCCCGACCGGTTTCGGAAGAGATCTCGACCGTTCGATGGATTCCCTTCTGCAGGATTATCCCTTGCTGGGGGGAAACAGCATCCGCCCCCTGGTGAACGGGGATGAAGCCTATCCCGCCATGCTGGATTCCATCCGTCGCGCCACCCATCATGTCCATCTCCAGTCCTTCCTCGTCCGAAACGACGGCACCGGCCGTGAGTTCATGGATCTGTTGGCCGAGAAGGCCCGGACCGGCGTACACGTCCGGTTCATGTTTGACCGGTTCGGGTCCACCTACGCCTTTCTCGGCGGTTTCTTCAGAAAATATCGTCACATCCCGAACCTGCAGATGGTTGGCTGGACCCAGGCGAATTTTCTCAAGCGCCAGTTCCAATTCAACCTGCGTAACCACCGCAAGGTCCTCGTTGTGGACGGGCGCGAAGCGTTCTTCGGCGGCATCAACCTGCACGACGACCATCGGACCTTGAACGGTCGGCCGCCCATTCGAGACTATCACTTCGCCGCGCGGGGCCCCATTGTTCAGGAACTGCAGTATTCGTTCATGCGTGACTGGTACTTCATGACGGATGAGGATCCCGAGGTGCTCCTGACGGAAGTCCACTTCCCTCGTCTGGCCTCCGAGGGCAACGCCATGATCCGCCTCGTCAACAGCGGCCCCACCGTCACCGAGATGGAGGTCATTGCGGATGTCTTCTTCATGGCGCTGACGGCGGCGCACAAACAGATCCTCGCCGTGACACCCTACTTCGTTCCGAGCCACGATATCGTTCAGGCCCTGAGAGCCGCCGCCCTGCGAGGCGTGGATGTCCGGCTCATCGTCCCCGGCGAGAGCAACCACGTGTATGCCGGCCTCGCCGGCCGCGCCTTGTATGACGATCTGCTGGATACCGGCGTGAGGATCTTCGAGCGCCGTCCGCCCTTCATGCACGCCAAGGCGCTCATCGTGGATGACGCCGTCGCCCTCGTCGGCACCGCCAACATGGACGTGCGGAGTCTGCGGTGGAACTACGAAACCAACGTGGCGGTCTATGACGACACGTTCATCAACAACCTGAAAGCCATCGTGCTCGACGAGATCAGACAGAGCGATGAGATCGATCTCGCCGACTGGCGGGCCCGCCCCGTCCGCCAACGGATCAAGGAGAACCTCTCCTACCTCGTCATGCCGATACTGTAAGCCGATCCGCTCAGAACACGGACTCGGGAACGTAGAAGTCCTTGGCGTTCTCGGGAGTCACCAGCTCGGAAGGAATAATGATCTTCTTGCCTTTCCCTTCCTCAGCCGGCTTCATGCCTTCCTTGACCGCCGTCACCGCCTGCTCAATCGCCGGTTTCACCATGGCCGGGGAATAGGTCACATCGGCGGGAACGAGTGGGTTCTTATCCAGCACCATCTTGATGACGTCCTTGTTGCCGGCGCCACCGAGGAAGAATTTGACGTCCTTCCGGCCGGATTCCTTGTAGGCCTGCAGCACTCCCTTGAGCACGTCGTCGTCCTGCGCCCACACGGCGTCGATCTTCTTATATTTCTGGAGGTAATTCTCCATGATCTCGAGCCCCTTCTGAGTCGACCAGTAGGCCGGCTGGGAATCCAGGGTCTTGATCTTGGGATTCTTCTTCATCACCTCTTTGAACGCGTCGACACGCTCCGTGTTGATGACGCAGGGAATGCCTTCGAGAACCACGATATCTCCCTCGCCGTTCAACTGCTTGGCCATGAACTCGCCGGAAACGCGCCCCAGGCCCGGATTGTCGCCCGCCACGTAGATGTCGGCGATGGGTTTCGTCAAGCCGCGGTCCACGACCACGAGCAGGATACCGGCTTCCTTGACCTTCTGGCACACCGGCGTCAGCGGCGCAGAATCATGCGGCAGAATCACGAGGCAGTTGATGCCCTTGACCATCAGGTCTTCCACCTGGCTGACCTGCTCGGCCGGGTTCGCCGCCGTCACGAGCGTGAATTTTATGGATGCATCTTTCTTGCCCCACTCCTCGATCGCCTTCCGGGCGTACCACACCACACCGCCGGTCCAGCCGTGATCCGCGGACGGGATCGAGATGCCGATTTTGACCTCCGTTTTCGCCTCTGCCTTGGCTTCCGCCTTGGGCGCCGCCCACACCTGCCCCGTCACCAGTCCTGCCGCACATATCATCGCCAACCACCGCTTCATAATACTGACCTCCTTCTATAGAAGTTTCCGCAGCTCGCTCGGTAAGTTTCCAGAACCGCCCCCCAGCGTCAAGCCCTTCTCGCCGGCGCAAGGCGTAGCGTCTTGATTTCGAACGGACGTAGACTCAGCCGGATTTCACCGTCCCGCACGTTCACGGCGCGAAGTTTGCGCTCCAGCGAATCACACTCCCAGGCGCGCTTCACCGGCACCGTCACCCGGAGCGTGCCGTCCGCGGCGGACCGCATCGACTCGTACAGTCGCACCACGATGTCGCCACTGCCGTCTTCCGCCGGCTTCACCGCCTCAACCACCACGTTGGACGGCGTGACCGAGAGAAGCGAGCCCTCTCCCTGCGCACCGCTGACCGTCATCGGCGCGATGTTCAACTCATACGCTTCGTCCACCAGCCGGCTGTCGGCCAGCGAGCCCGCCCAGGCATAGAACGCATACGTGAATTCCTGCCGGCCGCGATCCGCCGTCCAGTCGGGCGCCAGGGGCGCCTTCAGCAAGGTGAGGCTGATCGTGTTCTCGTCGGTGCTCACGCCATATTTGCAGTCGTTCAGGACGGCGGCCCCGCCCTTCTCCTCCGCCAGCGCCGTCCACTTCTGCTGCGCCACTTCGAACCGGTCGGCGTCGTACTGCCGCGACTTGTGCGTGGGACGCCGGATGTGGCCGAACTGGATCTCGTGCAGGGCTTCGCGCGTGTGGATCGCCACGGGGAAATCCACCTTGAGCAATTTGTGCTTCTCCTGCCAGTCGATGATCGTGCGGAACTCCAGCCGGCGGCTGTTCCGTCCCAGCCAGATCTGTTGCCGGAGTGTGGACCGGTGCAGGCGCCGCCGCACTTCGAGCACCGCCGCCAGCGGACCGGCCGCGACGACCTTGATGTCGACCTTTTCGTCCAACGCCACCGGCATCAGAGGGTAACTCGAGTCGATGTCCCACGCGTCGCAGTTCCGCGGCACATCCTTGTACAGGCGAAGCCGGTTCAGGGGCCCCGCCGCGAAATCGCGCCCGGACTCCTTGTCCACAAAGTGAACCACCTCGCCGCGGCCGTTCAGCTCGACCCGCACTTGATGGTTCTCCATCGACCGGGTCGTCACGCGGAACTCATTGTCCGTCTGGGTTGCCCGTTCGGCCTTGCGAACGGTCGTCCACCCGCAGGCGGGAACGGAAACCGCCGCGTACGGGGTCCCGCCAATGGTCTGGACGGGGACGGACGCTTGCGCAAACCCCTTGGGCATCGTCGCCAATACCTCGCGCGGCCGCGACAACGAATTGAACACCGTCACGGCGTTCGAATCCACCTTCAGCAGCGATCGCGCCGCCGACGTGGCCACGCGCCCCGCCTCCGCCTGAACATGGGCGTGGACCGCCTCCGCTTCCTGGTAGACACGCGCGATCGACGACCCCGGGATGATATCGTGGAACTGATTCAGCAAGATCCCCTTCCATGCCTCGTCCATTACGGGTGTAATTTTGGTTAGTTGAAGGGGAAGAGGCAGGGGACGCAAGAATTTTCATTTTTCCAGTTGCATCGGGTTGTTTTTTGGGGTAATATAGTGTCCTCTACTGGAGGACACTATATGACGACGGAGGAAATACAGAAGAAAGAGGAGCGAGTCGACCGCATCAGAAAGCAAATCAGCGAGATATCAACGATGCTGGACGGCACGCTC
>Ga0172375_10006623_pt1 | contig 16164 bp, 8 predicted proteins | sample LakKiv1m_FD_114537 | JGI IMG/M metagenome (GOLD analysis project Ga0172375, IMG submission 114537) | Freshwater microbial communities from Kabuno Bay, South-Kivu, Congo - kab_092012_11.1m | ecosystem: Environmental > Aquatic > Freshwater > Lake | place: Democratic Republic of the Congo...
ATGGCGGCGCCTTCACCAATGCGGCGCAGAGCTTCACACAGTTCGCGACAGCCGCAGACGAAAGGCACTTTGAAGTCCCACTTGTTGACGTGGAAACTTTCATCAGCCGGAGTGAGAACTTCGGATTCGTCTATAAAATCGACGCCCAGCGATTCAAGCACCTGAGCCTCGACAAAGTGCCCTATTCTGACCTTGGCCATGACCGGAATGCTGACGACCTTAATAATGTTCTCTATTATGGTCGGATCGGACATGCGCGCCACACCGCCTTGTGCGCGGATATCAGCCGGAACACGCTCCAGCGCCATTACGGCCACTGCGCCAGCGTCTTCGGCAATTTTCGCCTGTTCGGCGTTGGTGACATCCATAATGACTCCGCCTTTGAGCATTTCGGCGTGTCCGGTCTTGACCTTTAGTGTTCCTTCATTCTTTTTCATAAAAACCTCCCTATTATCAGGGTCCAAGGAGTAACAAACACCAAGGGGATTGTAGAGGCTAATCTGCATTTGTCAACAGACAAAACCCAACTTAAAGCGATTTACCGGGAAGACAGCCCCCAAAAAGCAGCGGGCCTTAAACTCATCAGGTTTGAGGCCCGTACAAAGAAAAATGAGTGCTCAGGTGTTCAGAAGAAGCTTCCTGCTACACTTAAATCTGGCGCGAAGTGGAAAAAGCTCTTAAAAATTCGCGATTTTGTTTTGAAGCGATGGTGATGTTATCGATGGCTCGCTGTACATCAAGCGTCAGTTCGCTCATACGGTCGGCAACTATGGCAAACGATTTGCCCTGGTTTCCAAGACGAGCCGCTTCTACATTAGCATTGATTGAGAGTATTTTCATCTCGCGCAGAACGTCAAAAATGTCTCTGGATGTTTCATCAATTTTCTGGCTCGAAATGCTGATGGTACCAGATAAAGCTTCTATCTGCTGACGGGCTTTTTTCTGCTGATTGGTAATATCCACCAGAATTCTGGCTCCACTTGCATTCATAACCTCCTGATCATCACGCAGATTATTCAGAACGGTTTTTCGCACAATCGGATGTCCGGTTACTTCAACAATAATTTTAACACGCGGATCTTTCATAATTGTTTCCATTTCCCTGAACACCGGAATATGCAATTCCCTGGCGTGTTTAACTCCGATTGCTTCAGGATTTGGATCAGCGACACCCATTACTTCAATGTCCTTGTCCGAAACAAACAGATCAAGAAGAACGACTGCTGCTTGTCCTCCACCGACGAACAAAACGCCTACATTCGACATCTTTCACCTCTTGTTTGTTTTATTGAATCACCAATGTTCTATATTTTGAATATATTCATACAAAAAGTCAATGTTTCGAGCAATTATTCTCTTTTCATCATATTGATATTACTTGCATATTTACAACGCCGACGCCATCTGCGCTTTTTGATTCAACAGATTTATGTCATAACTTGACAAAAGTCTGCACACGCCTGGAACAATGGTTTTCAGCAACTGACGGTTTTAATGGGCAGGAAAACGTATACAAAGGTAGGGACTGCTGCAATAGAATGGACTATTTAATAAATCCGCTTTATCACCGACTGGAGCCAACAGTGAACAAATGAAGAATATTATCGCTTTTTACATAAATACATCCAGAAGAACTACTGGGGCCTGTCCGCCGCCGATAAACAGCACACCATTTTTTCATGTATGTATCCTTTTATATTCAAATAAAGAACTCTGTACTGAAAAATTGTTCTAGAAAAAGAGAATGGTATTGTCAACATGATATCACCACATACGTTTATTAACGATAAATTTCAATTGCTTATCGCCATACAACGTAAAAATACGACAGGGATTGTATTTGTTAATTATTTACCTATAAGTACCGGATTCAGTCTCTTTTGATTGGGGAAGCCAGAACTGCTCGGATAGTTCCATACTTAAAGAATCAGCAAAAAGCACCCGAATAAGGCTCCCGTCCTCCATTATGGATTCGACCCTGGCCGGAAGAAAGCGGACCCCGTCAGGGCTGGCGTAGATTATGTCTCCGGGTTTCAGATTTTCTTCATAAGAACTGCGATCAAACCCCATGCCGGAAACCGGCGCGACCTTATCTTCTGTAGTGCTTAAAACGTACTGAGCAGAAAATGGAGATATATAAAGCATCGTGGCATCTATTCTGCCACATATACCGCGCAGGTATTCACCCTCTGAAGTTTGCAGCAGCACAACCATATTCGGCTGCACCGGCAGATTCATCCCGGCAGGAGGATTCTTTGCCGTGATTTTTTCTGACTGCAGAAAACCTGAACGCAGCATAGCAGCAGAGCGCTTAACAAAGTATTCGCGCTGTCCTTCGGATGGCACTATAAAATTTTCCGGGGAAACGGCAATTTTTGAAGAGTCTTCCAACAGGCTGACTGTCAGGCGATCCGAAGCGACGGATTCAACCCGACATATCGACCAGAGTCCGCCCTCTTTATTACGACACAATCCAAAACTTCCGACGGCGGCGCTTTCATTGTTCGCTTTCAGCGGCGCAAGTTCCGCAGTCTTATAACGACCCGGGGCGTCCCCATCCAGCCACTGCACTAACCACATGGAACCGTCAAAATCCACTGCGCGACCCTGCCGATAAGTGTCGCCACGCAACGCTACGACATCGGCACCGGCTATTATCTCAGACTGGTTGGAATTCTGACATGACAGACAGAACAGCAGCGCCGTCAGAAGTGGAAAAAGAAAACGGCTTTTCATGTATGGCAACCGCGACAGTCTTATACGTCGCGGCAATAGCCGAGTATACATTCCTGACCGAAATCGCAATCAGTATCGTCGCGGCACGAAGCTTCGTCGCCCCAGCAGCGACCCAGTATACAAAGTCCATCTTCACCACAATCCTCGCTGGATTCACATGGGGCACCCGGAGACGGAATCGTTATACAGGCACCCAGCACGCAACGCTGACCGCCGCCGCAGTCGGTATCCTCTTCACATTCTGCCGTGCTGTCCCCGCCGCCGACGCAGAAAGTAAGCAGGCAGGTCTGGCCTTCTTCGCAATCCTCATCGCTTTCACAGCGACCTTCTTCATTGGTATTACCGGAATCGACACAGAAAGTTGCCACGCAGGTCTGATCCACACCGCAATCTTCATCGCTCTCGCAGCCATCAATGCCTTCTGGCAGACAGCGTCCGTCGTCGCAGTGCAGACCATCGGCGCAGTCGGTGTCGATCATACAGTTGTCACTGACTTCAGGCAGACAGTATCCGCTCTGGCACAAGTAGCCCTCTTCGCAGTCTTCATCGCCTTCGCATTCCGCCCCGCCATTGCCGGAACCGACGCAGAAGCCCAGCAGGCACACATAGCCATCACCGCCACAGTCCTCGGCGGTCTGGCAGGAAGTATCGTTGGCGACACAGAAGCCGGAAACGCATGATCCGTCCTCGCAGTCGGCGTCTTCCTTGCACTGACCGCCGTCAACCACACCTGTTGAATCCACGCAGGCACCCGAAACGCATACGCCGCCTGCTTCGCAGTCTTCAGCCGTGCGACAGCTCTGGCCTGTTTCAAGTCCTGGAATTGACAGACAGCTTCCGGCAATACATATGCCGCCTTCACAATCTTCGTTGGTTGCACATGATGATGAGCAGCTTTCGTCCTTGTCGCGACATACACCACCGCAGCATTTGATGCCGTCGGGGTTGGCGCAGTCAAGATCAGTTACACAGTAACGCGGCGCACAGGAAGACTGCGGCTGACAGGCGCCCTCTTCAGGACACACCACGCCGTAAGTTATGCATTCCTCGCCATAATCGCAGTCGGCATCCGAGCCGCAGCCGTCGCCCAATGACTGGGAGCCGCCGCCGGAGCTGAGAGTGCTGCAATTACAGAGAAACAGCAGCGATAAAATCACGACCGAGAGAAAAATGATGCATCTTTTTTTCATTGCGGGCCTCATCTGACCTTTACATCTTCGCCTGTGTATGCAAATTCAAAACGATAGCCGCCGATGGCCGGATCGGGGAAAACGCTCAACCATGTAAGCACTTGCTTAAGGGTGATACCATTGTAAATAATCAAGTTCTGTGCGTCCTCCTCGCTGATTACACCGGCCAGCGTGCCGGAACCGATAGAGGTAAGATCTTCGGAATACGTACCGCGAATGGTAGCGTTGCGCAGCGTCAGTACCATGTCGGGGGGATCGATGGGAATTTCGATCTCAAGATCTTCCTGATTGGAGAAGCGATTGGGATCATCTCCGTACTGATCAATCTCGACCTGATAGGCCGATTCCGGATCAGGCGTATAGGCTTCGCCTTCTTTTTCGCCGACGGCAATCACCAGATCATACGGGAAGCTTAAGAGACCATCGTAAGCTTGCGGCAGCATAAGCATGTTGATTTCGTCTGATGCAATACGGTTTGCAATCTGGTTGTTCAGCTCGGCGCTAATATCGTATGTAGTGTTTCCGTAAGTCACAGAGAGGTAAGGATCCACCAGTTCGAGATAGTCCATGCGGAAGCCGTCGCCAAGCACGACATCATCGCCATCCGGTTCGACATCGTCGCCATCGACTGTTTCGTCACCATCAGCGATATCATCACCGTCAGGTTCGTCGCCGTCTATCACGACATCATCGCCGTCTTCTTCGGCTTTGTCGCCATCTACGACCACGGACAGACCGTCATCTTCATCGCCGCTCTCGTCGCCGTCCTCATCCTGGCTGAGATCATCGTCCCCGCCCTCGCCTTCACCTTCTCCACCATTATCGTCCCCGATGGTGCCTTCTCCACAGGAATAAGCCATGAAAACGACCATCAACAGAAGCGCGCATATGAAAGTACACTTCTTCATCAGTTATCTCCTTGAACAGAGCGATTGAATTTCATACCTTACAAAAGGAACTATTTCTCTTTCGATACTCTGATTTATATACCATAAATATTTACACAGTAAAACCAGATATTTGATTGTTGCACACAATTATTTTTGGCGGGCTTGTAAAAACATTCCTGAAAGATATATAAGAGTTTCCATGAAACTTTAAAACGAATACTAAATATGAATGAAAGTAACGAAAAAATAAACAGGCAGACTTCATCTCGAAAAGCACCATCATCGCTTAAGATTCCTGTTATTCTACTGTATATGGCGGCGCTGTTGCTTATGATGGAACTGCTGGTACGCATGTACTGGAACGAACCGCCGGCAACCACTCTGGTAGGCGGCAACCATCCCAGATATCACCACTGGCCCTCGTACATGCCCGACAATCTGATCGGGCGCATGGATATGCGCAGGAAAAAACACGCCCTTGAAAAATCGCCCGGACTGAAACGCATAATATTTTTAGGCGACAGCTATACTTTCGGTCTGGGTGTGCCCGAAAGCCAGACCATAGCTCATTTTCTTCAGAAACGCCTTAACCACGAATACGGCCAGGGAAAATTCGAAGTTCTGAATTACGGCATGGTTTCATACTCGCCCATCATAGAGGAACTTATATACCGCGATATCGTTTCACGTCTTGAACCGGATCTGGTGATATTGCAAATGGATTCTTTCGACCCGCAGGAAGACCATCTGTATGCCGAGCTGGCCAGCTTCGACGAAGAAGGCGCAACTGAAGCCATAAATGGAATTCCGCCGGAAAACTCAGGAATAGAGAGACTGGCACTGGTGCGTTTTGCAGAATTCGCCGCGAATGTAATACGTTACGACGGCAACTATGTCCGCCCCGATCTGCGCCTGGATCTGCGCTCGGATTTTTTCTATGAGCCTGAAAAATACGGCAACTGGCTGGATTATACTTTTTCAATTCTGACGCGCCTGAACGAACGCATATTAGCCGATAAGGCAAAACTGCTGCTTATCACCTACCCCAATCCGCTATATTTAAAAAACAAGGATGGGTACGAACAGGCTATCAGATTCATCAGCAACGACTTCAGAACCCATGACCATGAAACCAAACTTCCAGACATCATCATACAGCGCTGCAAGGAAAGAGGTATCGAATACCTTAACCTATGGCCGGCTTTCAGGCATGAAGAGGAACAGCCCTCGCCAGATCGAGGCTTCGACCTGATTTTCAATCAGCTCGACGGGCATTATACGGTTTGGACCAACAAATGGGTCTCGGAGCTAATATTTAACGCACTGCAACAAAGAATTACTGATTATAACCTGCCGGAAAAAAGCAAACTGCCCAGTCCATGAACGGCTGGAAAAAAGATCCTGTAAAACAGTAGAAAACATCTTTTTTTTGCCTGATTCTTTCCATTAATTGTATTTTTTATTTGATGGCATTATTGCACTGTAATTACATGCACTTGCATTGCGATAGCGATGGCTTTTTTGCTTTACTTTTTGAGCGTCCGGTGGTATCGTTCCGCAAGCTCATTAAAGGTATGTAAATAAGCTCAACTGCTATGATTTCGGAGATAAAATGACAATTAAAAACGGCTCTTCCGATTACACGTCAAAAGACATAAAAGTTCTAAAAGGTCTTGACGCGGTGCGCAAGCGCCCGGGTATGTACATTGGTGACACCGACGACGGTTCCGGTCTGCACCGTATGATATATGAAGTTGTCGATAACTCCATCGACGAAGCCCTGGCCGGTTACTGTGACCGCATTTCAGTTACAATCCACGTTGGAAACAGCGTAACAGTTAAAGACAACGGACGCGGCGTTCCAGTCGACATGCACCCCACCGAAGGCAAAAGCGCGGCCGAAGTCATCATGACCGTGCTGCACGCCGGCGGTAAGTTCGATCAGAACAGCTATAAAGTTTCTGGCGGTCTGCATGGCGTTGGCGTTTCGGTAGTGAACGCACTGTCATCCAAGTTGATTCTGGAAATCAAACGCGATGGCAAAGTGCATATGCAGGAATATAAAAACGGCGTCCCGGAATACGATCTGAAGGAAGTGGGAACGACCGAAAAGAACGGCACCAAGGTTACATTCTTCCCCTCGCCGGAAACTTTCCAGAACATCGATTTTTCGTTTGACATTGTCGTGCAGCGCATGCGCGAGTTGGCCTTTCTGAATCCAGGTCTTACAATCACAGTCGAGGACGAACGCGCTGAAAAACGCCAGGAATTCATGTACGAAGGCGGTCTGGTTTCCTTCTGCGAATACATTAACCGGAATCAGACTACAATGCACAAGGATGTTATATCCTTTGCCGCCGAACGCAACGAAGTCTCGGTCGAATGCGCACTGCAATGGAACACCGGGTACAACGAGCTGATGTCCTGTTTTACAAACAACGTGCGCAACCGCGATGGCGGTACACACGCCACCGGCTTCCATTCGGCCTTGACACGCACAGTAAACAACTATGCCACTGCCAACAACCTGCTTAAAAACGGCAAAATCGCCATCGCCGGTGAAGACTGCCGTGAAGGTCTGGCCGTCATAATCTCCGTCAAAATGCACGACCCCAAGTTCTCCAGCCAGACTAAAGAGAAACTGATCTCTTCCGAAATCAAGGGTGAAGTCGAGCAGACCGTTGGAGAATTCTTAAGCACTTATTTTGAAGAAAATCCTGCCACTGCCAAAAAGATTATCGGCAAAGTAATCGATGCAGCCCGCGCCAGAGAAGCGGCCCGCAATGCCCGCGACCTGACTCGGCGCAAGGGAGTGCTGGACTCTGCCAATCTGCCCGGCAAACTGGCAGACTGTCAGGAAAAAGATCCCAAGTTCTCTGAGCTCTTCGTGGTAGAGGGCGATTCAGCAGGCGGTTCGGCCAAGCAGGGTCGAAACCGCAAGTACCAGGCCATACTGCCGCTGCGCGGTAAGATTCTCAACATTGAGAAGGCCCGAACCGAAAAAATATTAGAGAACGAAGTAATTACCACACTGATAACAGCATTGGGCTGCGGTACGGGAACCGGAGATTTTACATACGAAAAACTGCGCTATTACAAAATCATCCTTATGACAGACGCCGACGTTGACGGTTCGCATATCCGCACTCTGCTGCTGACCTTCTTCTATCGTCAGTACCCCGAACTGGTGGAGAAAGGTCATCTCTTCATTGCACAGCCGCCTCTTTACAAAATCAAAAAAGGCAAAGAAGAAATTTATCTCAAGGAAGAAAGCAGCCTTGAAGATTTCCTGCTTAGATCCGGCACCGAGAATATGCGCCTTTATCCCAGTGCTCCGGACAGCGCCCCGATAAGCGGAGCGCGCCTGCAGACGCTGTGCAAAAAACAGATTCAGTATCAGAATGTAATGAACAGCTTCAAACGGAAGAAGGACCTGCGCATAATTGACGCAATATTGCATGTAACCAATATCGATAAACGAATAATTCTCGACGGCAAACAGCTCGAAAAGGAAATACAGAAGCTTGAGCCCTGGCTGCAGAAGTTCTACCCCGAGATCTTCCCCTTCGATATTAAAATCAATGAGGATACCGAGCATAACGCCTTCCGAATCGTGGCCACCACAAAACTTAACGGCGTCTATCGCGATACCTTCATAGACCACAACCTCTGTTACTATTGGGAGTGGGAAGAGCTGACCAACCTGATGAGTGAATTCCGTAAACTGGGTGACACACCATATGTGCTTGAGACCGATAAGGGCAATTTACAGATAAACAAATTGAGCGAACTTATAGAATTAGTCATGAAGGAAGGCGAACACGGACTGGCCATTCAACGCTACAAAGGTCTGGGTGAAATGAACCCCGAACAGCTATGGGAAACAGCCATGAACCCTGAAACCCGCACGCTGCTGCAAGTACGTGTAGACGACGCAGTTTCGACCAATGAAACCTTCAGTATCCTTATGGGCGACCAGGTGGAACCGCGCCGAAAGTTCATAGAAGACAACTCAATGAATGTCAGAGATCTGGACATCTGAGAAGTATTAAGAAAAAAGATAAAGCCCGCCGTTTTCATAACGGCGGGCTTTTTATATTTCCGGCTACAACTCGATAAATCACAAAAAAACAATCCCCTGCCTATAAAAAGCAGGGGACTGATCAAACTTGCAGATTAATTAAGAGCTTTAAGGAAGATCGATCTGCCAGAACTTGCGGCTGCGCAGATGATTCTTTTCCTTACCGGTGATTTCGGTAGCCAGCATGGCGATGGAATTGAACATCTGACCTTTGTATACGATCTTGCCGTCTTCGTTGACAACAGCCTTGAAACGCTTGCCTTTGTATGAAGTTTCAAGTCTGGTTCCTGTCGGAAGAGCACGCTTGCCTACCATGAGAAATTCATTACCACCGACCATGGAATGAACAGGAAGGCTGGCGTTGAAACTTCTTTTACCGCCCAGAGCGGCTGTAATCTCACCAATTACAGTAAGAAGCTTGGCTTCAAGCTCCACAAGCCTAACCAATTCGGCCAGACTGCGATCACCGCCGTCCCTGCCGCCGCGCTTTTCATAAAGACCAGCCTGTTTTTTCTTCAGATCCTCAAATACCTGATCGATCTTCATTTCTATTCCTTTCCCCTTCTTGGATTACATAAATATAGTTAAATCCCACGCTTATGCTTCTGAACTTATAAAACACACCTTAAAGTTGTCACGGTATGTCAATAGTGCTGTTTTGTCGACAAAGCCATACATCCCAGACAGTAAGTACTGGGAAAACAAATGTTCTAAATGAAACTCAAGATTTTCAAGAGGTGGCAGAAAAGCCGCCATAATAAACGACAGAGTCGATTATTGCCGCAGCCCGACCCAAGGCAGTGACATCAACTCCGTAACAAAACACGCGCTCTTGTTAGAATATACAACAACATGGTTTTTTAAACAATAATTTTCTCATCTTAACATTCTATTTATCCATGTAAAGTGACGCCTTTAAATATATGATTATTCTGGCAGCCATGATAAATAAGAGCGCGCAACAACTGGATGTGCCGCATTACACGGCAGTATATATTGTAAAATCAGATATGTACTTTTCTATACAATTGTCTTTAACGGCGAGTTTTATTTCTTACATTCTCCTCCGATAAATACAGGAAAGCGCAAACATCCTGCGGTAAACAGCGCTCAAGCTTGCAGGTATCATCATCGTTTCACTCTATTATTTCATAACCGTTGCATTGTCCCTTGAAACAGTAATCTTCCGAAGTATAGGCGTTGCCGTCATCGCATTCCACAGCAGTAAGCGGCTGGTTGATGCATCCGACAGAAGCTTCACAGTAATCGAATGTACACTGATTATGGTCGTCACAAACCGCCTCTATTCCCTGGCATTTGCCAGTGGAGCAGGTATCCATGATGGTACAGACATTTCCATCACTGCAATCCAGACCTGTTATCGGCTCGAATTCACAACCGCTCGCAGCGTTGCAGAGATCTTTTGTACAGGGATTACCATCATCACAATGTATTGTCTGTTTCGATGCACAGAACCCTTCAACACACACTCCCCCAAGAGAACAGGCGTCACCGTCATCGCAGGCTATGCCATCAAGAATCTGATGCGTACATCCGAGAGACAGATCACAGGCATCCAGAGTGCATGGGTTGTTATCATCACAATTGGAGGCTGCGGCATCGTTGATGCAGGAATCCGCGGCCTCGTTGCAGGAATCGCTGGTGCATTCGACTTTATCACCACACTCGATCGGAATGTTGTCGACACAACCCTGACCTATCAGACAAAGTTCCTGTCCGTTGCAATATAATCCGTCGTCGCACATAGTGTGCTGAGGAGTATGACGACAAGTGCCGCCATCGCAGGAATCTGTTGTGCAATCAATGCTGTCGTCACAGTCGCCTGCACCGCTGCACGTATTAACGCAAGCACCTTCGCGGCAAACACTTGATGGCGTCTTTCCTGCCGGCGCAAAGCAGCTCTGGCCTTCATTGGCCGGGGCATGACTGCAACCATTCTCTTCGCTGCATGAATCTGATGTACAAATATTACCGTCGTCACATGATACCGGCGCGCTATTGCACTGATTGGCGTAACAGTACTCACTGGTGGTGCATCTCAGACCATCTTCACAGGAAACAGGCTGAATTATGGCATAATAAGCACAGCCGCTGCCCGAACATCCATTAGTGGTGCATTCGTTGTTGTCATCACAGAAAAGATACTCGCTGGTTACACACTGTCCGGAAATGCACTGGGCGCTGCGCGAGCACGAATCGGATATCTCGCAGGGCGAACCATCCGGCCTGATATCTTCTACACAACCAAGACCGGCTTCGCAGGTTCCCGGACGACAGTTGTCTCCCGTGGTACAGTCAGTAAGCGTACTGCCCGCACACTGACCGCTCGATGAGCATTTCGAAACAGCAGTGCAGGGGTCGCCATCGTTGCAGGCTGCGCCGCTGTTGATGCTGTATTTGCAGCCCAGACCGACCTCACAGCTATCGGAAGTACAGTCGTTGAAATCTTCACAGCGTGAATTGACCTCAACATTGCTGCATGCATCGTTTTCTTCATCACAGGAATCATCAGTACAGAACAGGAGATCATCACAGGGATTAGTATTTGCATCAATACAACCCAGTGTGGCGTGGCAGGTCTCTGATCCATTGCAGAAGATACCGTCATCACATAGCAAATTCTGTGATGTATAGCGACAGATGTGAGAAGACTTGTCACAGGAGTCCCGTGTGCAATCTACTCCGTCGTCGCACTGGAAATCATAGTCGCAGGCAGCAGTGCAGGTTCCACCCATGCAGATCATGCCAGCTCCCTGCTCGCCACAATCGACTTCATCCTGGACGACCGGGAAGCGGCAACCGCTGTCGGGGTCGCAGGTATCCGGACCGGTACAGTCGTTGTAATCGTCACAGGCCAGCTCCTCGCCGGAACAGACTCCGCTATCACACATATCGCTTACAGTGCAAAGGTTACCATCGTCGCAGTTTATGTCGTCCAGCGGTTCATTATCGCATCCGGCAGCCGAACAGGCGTCACTGGTGCAGGGATTACCATCATCGCAGATTTCATTGGTGTACTGATTGACACATTCGTCCAGTTCGGTGTCGCACCAGTCGCGCGTGCATTCGACGGAGTCATTGCATGAAGGAGTCAAGCCCACCTGGCAGCCATAATTCGGGATGCAGGTTTCGACTCCGTTGCAGAATACTCCATCGGAGCAGATTCCATTCTGCGGTAAATGTGTGCAGTACCCAGCCTGGCAGGCGTCAAGCGTGCAGTCGATCAAATCGTCACAATCGGAGCTGTCGTCACATGCTGTTGTGCAGATCCCGCCGCGGCATGTTTCACCTTCAATCATCAGACCGAGGTCACACTGGCTGCCTTCGCCATTGTAGGAGTTCACACAGCCGCCGAGAGGAGAACAGGAATCTGATGTACATGGGTTATTATCTTCGCAATCCACCTTGGTAAAGCCTGTGCACACACCATTCTCGCAGTATTCCATTTCAGTGCAGGCGCTGTTGTCGCTGCAGGCCATCGACTCAACCGTGGGGTGCATACAGCCATAGGCCGGTGAGCAGTAATCCATGGTGCAGACATTATCATCGTCGCATTGATCAGAAATATCCACATGCAGACAGCCTGCTTCTGGATCACAGGAATCGGCTGTGCAGGCGTTGTCATCATTACAGGCATCGGCCAGGAGCGAGCCTTCGCACTCGCCATCATTGCAGCGATCATCCACTGTGCAGGGGTTGCCGTCCGAACACAAATAATCGGTATAACCATACACACAGTCACTGGAAGTTGAGCAGTATCCTTCCACACATGGATCATTATCGTTGCATACGCTGTTATCCGGCTTGTACTGGCAGGCGGAAATCTGTTCATTACAGGAATCGACTGTGCAGTTTACACCGTCGTTACATTCTATAGGCGTTCCGCTCAGACAGCCCTGTGTTTCATCGCAGTATTCGGCTCCATCACAATATAAGCCGTTATCGCAGATTTCATCAATTGCAATACTGATGCACTGGAAAGCTTCCGGGCTGCATATTTCAATTGTGCAGTCAATATCATCTGCTCCAATACAATCGTCATCTGTGGAGCAGCCGTCGACGCAAATGCCCCATAAGCAAACCAGACCTTCACCGCAGTTGGTACCGTTAGTCATCTGTACAGGTTGACATTCTCCGTCTAAATCGCAAGTATCGACAGTGCAGGGATTATCATCATTGCAGCTTTTGGGAGATCCGGCACAAACACCTTCAGTGCAAACATCATCTATGGTACATGAGTTGCCGTCGCTGCATTCAGTTTCAGTCAGTTTGTTGTATAAGCAGCCGTTCGGCAGTATCAGCGGATTTAAGGTCTCGTCACAGACATCTTCAGTGCAGTCGTTTCCGTCATTACAGTAGTCGGTTAATTCGGTCTGACAGCCATCCTCCATACAATAATTATAAGTGCAGACCAGACCATCTTCGCAATTAACCGGCGTTCCCGACATACAACCCTTCAGAACATCACAATATTCTTCACCATCACAGTATATGGAATTGCGACATGCCTCATTGTTGACACCATGCGTACACAGACCTACTTCGGTATCGCAAACGTCCGAAGTGCATTCCAGACCATCGTTGCAGTTATCATCAGTTGAGCAGGGACTGGCGCACAAACCCTGATAGCAGTATCCGCCCTGGCAGAGAATTCCATCCTCTACCTCTTCGTATACGCAGCCGTTTTCCACATCACAATATTCGGTCGTACAAGGGTTGTCGTCATCGCAGTCTTCGTTTACAGGAGAATGCAGACACGAGTCAGAACCGGCATCACATTCGTCGTGTGTACAGACTATCCTGTCATCACAATCTGGAGCCGGTGGCTCTGAGCACGTTCCATTATAGGCGCATATTTCCTGACCGTTGCAGAATATGCCGTCATCACAGTCGTCAATACCAACCGCGCAGACGCCGTCTTTGCAGTATGATCCATCGGTGCATGGGTCTCCGTCATCGCAGGCTGCAGCATTGTCAGAATGCAGGCAACCGCTTTTTGGATCACAGACGTCAGATGTGCAGATATCATCATCGTCGCAGTCGAGTATGTTCGAACCGCTGGTGCAAACACCGTTGAAGCAATGATCGCCCAGAGTACATGCATTCTTGTCATCGCATCCAATATTTACAGCAATGTACTGACAACCTTCGGAAGGATTACAAACATCAACCGTACAAATGTTGTAATCGTTGCACAAAGAGTTGGCGGTCACATGTACACAACCGCCAGCATCTTCATCGCAGTAATCAGATGTGCAGGAAACGCCATCGTCACACATGAGCAGTTCGCCGCCTGTGCAGCCAATTACCGGATTACATATTTCCTCTCCGTTGCATATGCTTCCATCCTGACAGGCATCGTCGCGTGTAACATTGCGACAGAGTCCGGCTGAAAAATCACAGTTGTCTTCTGTACAATCCAATCCGTCATCGCAGTCAGAGTGTTTCGTACAGGAATGAGAACAGAGACCTTCATAGCAGACTTCATCCACGCCGGGCAGATAATCGCAAGGTGAGCCATTGGCAACCTGCTGATATATACAGCCGCTGGAAGTCGAACAGATGTTTGTTGTGCAGATATTGTGGTCATCGCATAAAGAACTGTTGGGATTGTGTTCGCCGCGATTCATAGTATCACTGCAAGTATCGGCAGTACAGGCCAGTCCGTCGTCGCACGAAGGTCCAGTGCCTGCAACTATTCCACTATCAGGATTACAGACTTCGACACCATTGCATGAATTGCCGTCGTTGTACGCTATGTCCGTACCACGACAAACTCTGTTGAAGCAGGCATCATCCTGCGTACAGGCATTGCCGTCATCACATTCAATGTTATTTGGAGTAAATACACAGCCCGAAAGTTGATTGCATGAATCATTAGTACAGAGGTTGCCATCATTACAGACGACTTCTGTACCCAGGCACTGCCCATCCTGACAGGTGTCGCCACTTGTGCAGGCCGAATTATCAGAACAGGACCCCTCAAGATTTTCGTGCACACATGGAATATCTGTTATCGCCTCCGGGTCACAGGCATCTGAGGTACAGACATTACCGTCATCACAGGAGATATCACTGCCATGGCATGAACCCATCTTGCAGACATCATCTATTGTGCAGGGGTTGCCGTCTTCACAGGAATCGCTATTGAACTCGAAGCGGCAGCCTTCCTCGGCATGACAGGAGTCTGTTGTGCAGTCATTCGAATCGTCACAACGGGAAGAAGTGCTCTCTTCTCCGCAACCAATGCCGGGTGTGCACGAACGTTCAGTACATAAATCGCTGGAGCCGCAATCGTCTTCCTCTACAAATCCCAGTTCGTCCTCGGCGCACGAAAGAACGCCATTTTCACGGCACATGAGAGCGGAAGCTTCGCAGGCTTTGAGAATGCAGTAACCATCCAGGCAAATCAAACCGTCGTCACATTCTTCAGCTGACTCCCATTCCGAACCGTCTTCGGCACAAACTTTATACGAATAGGTCTCAGTCTCTTCATCGAATTCGCAAGCGCGCTGCAGCGGAATGCACTCATCCATACAGGTGTCCCCTACAAGATTCGGTGTCTCACTCGGACAGGCAAATGATGAGCGCCCGGAAATTGGAATTGTTCTAAGCGGGACGTATGGGTCGTTGCTTTCAATTTCCAGCAGACCAACTTCGTTTAGATTACCGGTCGGCATATAGGAAAGCTCGACTTCAACCAGCTCGTTAGAGATCAGCGTTTCGGCTCGAAGAGTTTTATCCGGGAAGGATAGAGAATAGCTGTCTGGCGTATCGTCCGAGAGACGCACTTCGGCAATTTCAAGATCGACCGAAGCAGGGTTGGCTACATAGAAATGCAGAGTCTGGCGCATACCTTTGGGCGTAAAACCAAACTCCAGCATAGTGGGATCGACATAGGAAACAGGATAGGCGACTCCGCAGCTTACGCTTATACGCTGTTCGTATGGATCGTTGATGCCATCGGAGGCCACAACGCGCAGTGTTGCGCTTTTCTGCATCGGAGAAGAAGGAGAACACACCAGAGTGCAGTTCTTTTCAGCTTCGGCTTCCAGTGTAAAAGGAGCCCCGCAACCATTGGCAATGCTTATGTCTTCAGATGAAGAAGTTGTCAGGTTAAAAGAAGAAACAGTCAAGCCGACCTGTCCGCCCTCCTGATCCTGAACGTTGCGCAGAGTAATGATTGTTTCGTCGCTTGAACCCAATTCTACCATATCAAAACTGATTGGATCTGGTTCCACTTCGA
>Ga0172375_10006624_pt1 | contig 16164 bp, 15 predicted proteins | sample LakKiv1m_FD_114537 | JGI IMG/M metagenome (GOLD analysis project Ga0172375, IMG submission 114537) | Freshwater microbial communities from Kabuno Bay, South-Kivu, Congo - kab_092012_11.1m | ecosystem: Environmental > Aquatic > Freshwater > Lake | place: Democratic Republic of the Congo...
AACTGAGGAACCTCATGCGGCCCGGTGACGTGGTGGTGGGGATTTCGGCCAGCGGGAACTCTCCAAACGCTGTCAAGGCCCTGGAGTACGCCAACGACAACAATGGGATATCAGTGGCGATAGTGGGTTTTGACGGCGGAGTGATGAAGAAGATCGCTGCACACGCCATACACGTCGAGTCAGAGAAGGGCGAATACGGTCCTGTGGAAGACGTCCACATGGTGCTGGACCATCTGATTTCCACTTACCTCGCTACGGCGTAGGCTTGGTCTTCCGAACGCCTGACATCAAGACCGGGTCCGCGTCATCGGGCACGTCCGCTTCGTGTTCGGCCCCGTATTTATGCCCACGGGATACTCAGGCTCGAAACACGCCCAAATCATCAGAACAACCTCAGTCTGAGTCCCGTCCTTTGGTCCAGTCTGGTTATCCCTTCCTCGCGGGCAATCTCGACGGCTCTGGTGTACTCGGCCCTAGAAGTGGAGCGGCCGATGTCTTTTCTCTGGTGGGCCCGGCCGCAGGGCCTGTATTGATCCATTATGTTGACATAGGTGTTCGTGGAGACTTCCTGAGCAAGAAAGCGCATGGCTTCACGGGTCCCGGCCAGATCCTCGGGCATAACCAGATGCCGCACCAGAAGACCTCGGGTGGCTACGCCTTCCTTGTTGATATCGAGATCCCCAACCTGCCGGTGCATCTCGATTATAGCGCGGCGCACCACTTCAGGGTAATCGTCCGCGTCCATGAGCTCCTTGCATATCTGCGGATCCATGAATTTCAAGTCCGGCATGTAGATGTCCACCACGCCATCCAGCAGCTGCAGTGTTTCCAGAGAGTCATAGCCTCCAGTGTTGTAGACTAAGGGAACCCGCAGACCCGCTTCCGCAGCCCACTGCAAAGCCTCCAGAATCTGAGGAACCACGTGGGTGGGAGTTACATAATTGACGTTGTGGCAGCCCATCTGCTGAAGCGACAACATCAGGCCGGCGATCTCCTTGGCGTCCATCTCGCGGCCTTCCATAAGGTGGCTGATCTCATAATTCTGGCAGAATAAGCACCTGAGGTTACAGGACGTAAAGAAGATGGTTCCCGATCCGCCTTTACCCACAAGCGGCGATTCCTCGCCATAGTGGGGGTGGGCGGAACATACGATGGCTCTTGCACCTGTCTCGCAGAATCCCAGTTGGCCCTCAAGCCTGTTGACTCTGCAGTTGCGGGGGCACACGTGGCACTCTTCCAGCATGGCTTTGCCGAGCGCGACCTTCTCGGCCAGCCAGCCTCGTCTCATGGCCTCCAAGTACACCGGCTCAAACATGATCGTACTCCACGGATTGCAGGCACAGACCGTTAGCAGGCGCTGTGGGTCCCGATCTGGACCGCTGACACGATTTCAGTATGTCCAGGAAATCCGAGGGGGTGATCCTACCCATTCCGACCTGGACGAGGGTGCCCACCAGAGACCTCACCATGTATCTGAGAAAGCCGCTGCCCGTGATTGAGAACTCAAGCAGGCCCGGATCAGAGCACTGAACCCACGTAGCGGCGGTCATCTCCCTGACGGTGGAAGGAGTTCCGTCGGTGGGAGCGCCGAAGGCCGCAAAATCGTGACTGCCAAGCAAGTGATGGGCTGCTTCCGACATCGCCGGAGCGTCCAAATGATGCGGCAAGTGCCACGCATAGAGACGATTCAAGGACGATCGAACTTTGGAGTTAAAGATGCGGTAAACGTAAGTCTTTAGGACTGCGGAATGCCGGGCGTGGAAACTGTCAGGCACCGCCTCTATGAGGAGAAGCGTTATCTCCGCGGGCAGCAGTGAATTACAGCCCGCCTGGAGTGCTTCGGGAGGGTGTTTCCATTCAGCGTCGAAGTGAGCCGTCTGGCCCACTGCATGAACCCCGGCGTCAGTGCGACCCGCTCCGTGCACTCTTGTGGCCCTGCGGAGTATCCGCTCGAGGGCCCGTTCAATCTCCCCCTGAACAGTGGGAAGATCCTTTTGCAGCTGCCAGCCGTGATAGCCGGTACCGTCGTACTCCACGACGATCTTGAATCTGGTCATGGTCCAACGCCGGCTTATTCTCTGAGACAAGCCGCAGCACGCCGCCGTCTCTCGATGGATTTATTACCCTCATGCCCGGACTTCACGGCGACACCTGGGCTGCCATGGCCAGAAAATACCTGTGCAAACGGTCGTCGCGGGTAAGCTCGGGATGAAAGGATGTCGCCAGCATATTACCTTCGCGAACGGCCACTATCCTACCGTCACTGAGGCGACACAGGATCTCCACACCCTTTCCGACCGAGGTTATCACGGGCGCCCGGATGAAGACCCCAGGGAAGGGGCCGCCTTCGAGGCTGTCTATTTCAAGGGCTTCCTCGAAACTGTCCACCTGCCGACCGAAGGCGTTCCGCTGCACCACCACGTCCATGATCCCAAGAATCGGTTGTTCCATCCCCACGTCCTTGGCCATGAAAACCAGGCCACCGCAGGTGCCCCAGACCGGCCGGGAACAGGAGAAGTCTCGAACCGCCTGTACGAGGCCGTACTCGGTCGCGAGCTTTCCTATGGTGGTGCTCTCGCCGCCGGGAAGGACGATCCCCGAGAGACCTTCGAGTTGTCCCGGCAGCCTGATCTCAGGAGCCGCAACTCCAAGGCGTCTCAAGACTGCGCAATGTTCCTCAAAATCACCCTGTAAGGCCAAGACCCCGATCTTCATGGCGCGGTCTACCACCCCCGACCCGCCAGGCGGGCCGATTGGGGCAGCTCGGTCACTCCTATCCCCACCATTGGCTCGCCGAGCCCTTGGCTGACCTCGGCCAGTATCTTGGGATCGTTGTAATGAGTAACTGCCTTGACTATGGCACGGGCGCGTGCAGCGGGGTTGCCGCTCTTGAATATTCCTGAGCCGACGAAGACGCCATCCACACCCAATTGCATCATCATGGCGGCATCGGCAGGTGTTGCTATGCCTCCTGCAGCAAAGTTGACCACCGGCATGCGGCCCATGTCGGCGGTTTCCTTGACCAGGTCGTACGGTGCGCCGATCTCTTTGGCGTAGGCCATCATCTCATCGCGCCTCATGGTGGTGAGCCTTGCGATGTCCCCGAGGACTGTCCTTGCATGGCGAACTGCTTCGACGACGTCGCCCGTGCCGGCTTCTCCTTTGGTGCGGATCATGGCTGCGCCTTCTCCGATGCGGCGCAGGGCCTCTCCCAGGTTGCGGCAGCCGCAAACGAACGGCACCTTGAACCCTGTCTTCTCGATGTGGTTTTGTTCGTCAGCCGGTGTCAGGACTTCGCTTTCGTCAATATAGTCCACGCCCAGGGCTTCCAGGATCTGGGCCTCCACGAAATGGCCGATTCTGCACTTTGCCATGACGGGAATGCTGACCGAGCTCATAATTTCCTTTATCAGACCGGGATCGCTCATTCGCGCGACTCCGCCGTCGGCTCGAATATCCGCGGGAACCCGCTCCAGGGCCATGACCGCACACGCGCCGGCTTCTTCAGCTATCCGAGCATGTTCCGGTGTTACGACGTCCATTATTACACCGCCCTTGAGCATCTGGGCGTGCCCGCGTTTGACCGTGTCGGTCCCTGTCTCCATCTGGCTTCTCCGGTAATTTGTTTGAATTAATGGGTTTTCAGGCCCGATCCTGACCCAACTGGTTATTATAGCACTTTTCTCTGAGAAATCCAGGCCGCGCTGCACCGGGGAATGTTCTTAAGGATGGGAAATGGTGTGGTGGTGTTCCCGGTCTTCGGGGATGAGCGTCGGGACCGCTCTGTCAACATTGAGCCGTTCCGTCGGGTCCTTGCGTTTCAGGATGCGGCCCACAACGGCAAGTCCGGGAATTTTTCTAGACCCATGACTTCTTTCCTCTCGCGGAGGCATGGGCTTACCCGTGATCTCGCCGTAGATGGAATTGAGAACCTCCTGGAGGCTGTTGAACACGGTTTCGACGATGGCGGGATCCAGTCGAAGCTCCCCCAGAGGCGTACGACCCTTTTCCAGGGTATCTTCCGCAATGTTGTAGGCTGCGACTACGCTTCGGATTATGTTCCGTTTTTTATGGAGTTCCCGCCAGGCCACCCACGACGCGAAAAAGGAAATCATGCCGAATATTACGCACAGCACAAAGACGATCACGTTGAAGTACTTGATCGTGAAATCGAGCAAGTTCGTGGTTTCCATGGGGAAGCTCCTTCATGGAGTCAAGAGGCGAGGGCGGGTCCCCCTCATCGGGATCATACCCCTATCAGGAAAGGAGGATCACGTCAATGTTATTGGGACCGAGTCAGCAACCCTGCGGTCACGCGGTGGAAAGACTGTCATTCCTCGCAACGACAAATGACCGATGATGGCCCTTCGTAGCTGAAGGCCTACCGAGCCGGACCTCGGCCTTCTTCACCACTGTGCCTCGGTCCTAGAATCTGAAGTCTACCCTGATTTTGAATATCCGCTTGGCCGGCAATTCGAGGATCTCGACCCCAGTGCGTTCAATCAGGTCACGGATGGTCTGTTCTTTTTCCTCGGCCGTCGGCGCGATGAGGGTAAACCACACGTTGTATTCGTGCTTTCTTTCGTAATTGGTCGGCACCCCGGGACATCGGTTCACGGTCTCAACGAATGAGTCAAATCTCTCTTTGGGTACCTTCGCAGCCAGCAGAGTACTGACGAAGCCTATCCGCCTGGAATTTATGGAAGCGCCCATGCGGCGAATTATGCCGGCACGCTTGAGTTCGGAGATTCGGGTCAGGACTTCGTCCTCTTCCATGCCGATCCGCTTTCCGATTACTCGATACGGATGGGAGTCCACAGGAAAGCTCGCTTGGATTTCGTTGAGTAACTCTCGATCTCTTTCGTCCATGTGGTTTTTCTTCTCTTGGCCGGCTGAGTACTTCATGGCGCAAATACGTTTACGTATGTATGCTCGCCCGATGAGACTGCTTCGCTCCGCTCGCAACGACAGGTCAGTCAGGTGTCTGCGAGGTCCAAGGACCGCTGATCGCTCACAGCAGGCTGCAAAAAAGTGTCCCCCGGAAGCATTCTCTTAGACTGGTTTCACGGCTGTTCGGCTTCCAGGGATATAATCACCTGTAACGGATCTATCGAATCAATCCTTAGCCCGTCCGGCTTGACCACCACCGGCAGAGTCATCCTGCCCCTGGACCTCAACTCCAGCACGTTCACGGGTTCCGTGGTGACCGACACCACTTTCTTCAGATCGTCCTGGATCGCCCGGACCGTGACCTCGGCCGGAGCCACGGTGATCCTGGTGTTGTCGGGCAAAGCGCCCACCACGGTGGGGACTACGTTCATCTTCTTTACAAGGGCCGTCTCGATGTGAAGTTGCAGATCCGAGGGCCTGATTTGGGAAATGGTGACACCGGGCGGCACCTGGAGGTTTTTCCTGCTGACTCTGAAGAAATTCAGGCCGGGCACCACGCCGCTCAGGTCCAACACGGCCCGGACCGAGCCAGGTTGAAGATTCGCCAGACCTGACTGGGACCCGCGCAGCCTCACGTCAATCCTGTCCATCCAGGTGCCGGTGATCTCCATGCCCGGGGCCAGGTTCGTGTACTGGATAGGAACCGACAATCCCAATTCGGACCTCTGAGGCCCCACTATCACCATCCAGAGCAGCGCCGCTATCCCGAAGGCCAGGATCTTGAGGCGCCAGTTGGAGCGAAGCAGTGCCATCAATCCGGTCGCGGAATCTTGCTGAATGCTCTTGACGTGGGTCAGACCCTTGGCGAGGGCCTCCCGAAACTCACTCTTCTTTCGGTACGCGGTGATCACCCCGCGTTCCATAAGGGACACTTCGCCGCGTTCCTCCGAAACCACAACGCAAAGCGCGTCGGAGCGCTCGGTTAGTCCGAGAGCGGCCCGGTGACGGGTGCCATACTGCGGATCCAGTTCCTCCTTCTTGGAAAGCGGCAGAATGCAGCCCGCAGCCTTGATCCTGTCGCCCAGGATGAGGACCGCTCCGTCGTGAAGCGCGGAAGTCTTCTGGAATATCATCGTGAGGGCTTCTGAAGAGACCAGGCTGTCCAGGGTCTTCCCCTTGAGGATCAGGTTGTCCAGCTTGTCTAGCCTCTGAAATACCATAATGGCCCCGACCCGGTATCGCGCCAGGTCAGCGACTGCTCTCACGGTCTCTTCGATCGTGTCGGGATTGATGTCGGTCTGGTACGTTCCACGCAGAAACCGTATGGGGGAAGCGCGATCCAACATCTCCCTTATTTCGGGCTGGAACACCACCACCAGAACCAGAATGATGGCTGCACCCAGGTATTGAAAGAGTACCGAAGTAAGGATCAGGCCCATCCCGGACGCGAAGAAATAGAAAAGTCCCATCCCCAGAAGCGTGGCAAGTATCTGAAAAGCCCGGGTCCCCCGGAACCAGACGAGAATGAAGTACATCAGGCACGTGATTATGCCGATGTCCACTACATTGGTAGCGCTGATGGAATAAAATAGTTCCTTGAGGGTCTGCATAACGGAATAGAACCGAAAATACCGGCCGGCGTGCCTCCCTGAAATCCGCTGTCGTGCAGCGGGTCTCTAACGAAAACACATTTCAGGGCGTTTTGCAAGATCCCGGAGGGTGACGGGCCGGGAGGTGACGCTGGTCCTGGTTCTGGAGCCGGGCCCCCGGGAAGTGCCGGAATTCCGGAGGCATGACCCTAGTCCTGATCAAAAATGATTATACAATATTATTCACGTATTAGCACGCAAACCTTATCAGGACACATCCTGCGACGATTTCCACTTTCTCTGTGGATAACTTATGTGTAACCCTGTGGATAACTAATCCCGGTCGGCTGTATTCGGGGTTCCCAAGCGATCTGTATCATGGTTGGTCATGCAGCAATGTTCAATAAAATCAATAGAAAAGGTAACAGCCCGAAATTAGAAGACGCCTCCTTGAGGCCGCTCTCGAAGCCTCCAAAGTTATAAACAACTGTTGATAAATTGAATTTCCCCAGCACCTTGAAACAGTGTGAGTTTTCGGTGAGCGCCCCCGGATCGGTGAGCAGCGCATAGTATTTTCAAAGGGTTGGGCACAACCAAATGTTGTGTCAAGGAGAAAATGGGCCCATCATGTTGATGCCGACAAACCCGCACCACAGGCCGGCATTTATGAGCAATAAACCACAGTCATAACAAAGTGTTATCCGGTCAACACCAGGTAGCGCGGTCGGTGCTGACAAAAAAAGGCATCACCTTATATAACTATTACAACAGATTGTAATAAAATTACTTATTCAATTGCACAATCATGACTGATGATTAGCCCGGCTTGCAGTTGACTATGACCGCCGGCCTATGGTTATATCTCTACATGGCCGTTGCCGTTGTATTTCCAGACCAGAAGACCCACGACGAAGCAATGCTCGTCCTTGAGGAAGCGGACATCCCGTTTGAGACCTTGGCGGTGCCTCGGTTCTGCAAAGGACTGGCATCTCCCTGCATCATAGCACCGGGAACTGCAAGGGTCATCAAGGAGGCTCTCCAGCTGGACGGTATAGCGATCAGCGGTATCCTGACTCACTTTCCCTTCAAGAGGGAAATCCCCGAAGCGGACCCGCCTGACCCGTTGTGGCGAGAAGTCCTGGGCGGACTGCACGTTACCTCGATAGGGCCGAGCTTCTCGGACCCCCTTAGGTTGAGAGTGGAAGCCGTCCCCGACAGGAATGTCGCCCACCTGATTCCCATCATGGCCAGGATGATAAGAGGCGGCGCTTTTAGGCCCGACGTACCGGTCCTCGCGTTCGAGGAAGACCACCGGCTTGTGTTCTTCTACGGGAGTTCCTTGGTGATCTCGAGGGCGGACGATCTCTTGGATTTTTGGATAATGTTAAGATCGTGCGTGGATCTCATTTGCTCGGCTGCGCGACTCGACGGAGCGCTCAAGCCGGAGACCTCTCCACGCCAGGGGATCGGCGCTACGGAGATCTTCAAACGGCTGCCCGCAACGAATTGCGGCCTGTGCGGCTACGCCAGTTGTATGGAATTTGCTCTGTGCTTGCTGACGGGCCGATGCGGGGCTGAACGCTGCCTTCCGCTGCTGGAGGAGAAGTACTCTCGCCACCGAGAGTCTTTGTCGTGCCTGATGAAAGCCATCGGATTCATGGCCTTGGATCCGGCTGCCGGCGAGGTTCCTACGGTAGAGCCGCCCGCACGTGGCACGCCGCCTTGTGGCCTGGAGTGACTTCGACGAGAGGGGGTTCCACCTCAAAACACACCGGGACCCTCAGCCTGCAACGGGGATGGAAACGACAACCGGAAGGTGGATAAATGGGGCTGGGCACATCGCCCTCGAGGATGATGCGTTGCCGTCGGAGAGAGGGATCCGGGACTGGAACGGCGCTTAGAAGGGCCTCGGTGTATGGATGAAGGGTCCGTTGATATATGTCTTCCCTTGACCCTGTTTCAACAATCTTGCCGAGGTACATAACGGCAACTCTGTCTGATATGTGTTCCACCACCGAGAGATCGTGAGATATGAACAGGTAAGTGAGGCCGTATTTCTCCTGGAGATCTTCGAGAAGGTTCAATACCTGGGATCTGATGGAGACGTCCAGGGCTGAAACAGGCTCATCAGCCACAATCAGCCTGGGGTTGAGGGCCAACGCCCTGGCAATCCCTATCCTCTGCCTTTGGCCGCCGGAGAATTCGTGAGGGTAGCGGTCCGAGTATTCGGGCCTGAGTCCCACCTCCTCCATGAGTTCGAGCACCCGCCTTTGTCTTTCAGCACGATTTCCCACTCCATGAATGACCAGTGGCTCTATGATGGTGCTGCGGACGGTTCTGCGGGGATTGAGCGACGAATAGGGGTCCTGAAAGATTACCTGCATTTTCCTCCGGATATGTTTCATCTGACCGGAGGCCAAGGTGCTTATGTCCTGTCCTTCGAAGACTATACGGCCGGAGGTGGGCTGCTCCAGCCTCAGAATCAACCGGCCAAGCGTGGTCTTGCCGCAGCCGGACTCTCCCACCAGACCGAGGGTTTCGCCCCTGAAAATCTCCAGATCCACGTTGTCAACAGCGTGAACGAACAGGTGCTCCCGAGTGAGAATGCCCTTCTTGACCGGGAAGTACTTTACGACCTTTTCGACTCCCACCAGTTGTTCAGGGCCGTAATCATCATGCAATTGTCGTGAAACAGCGACGGTCACAGCGGAACTCCGTGGTAGAGCCGGGGGCGTCGAATAATTCCGGCTCCAGTATTGGCCGTTCGTGGCGATACGCCGGTCAGGCCCTCTGCCGGCCTGCTTGGCTCGCCCAGGAATCCGTGTTATACGGTCCGGGTGGCAAAGTCAATTGCGAGGTGAAATGCTGGAGTTGCTGTATCCGGTGGTGGGGCTCTTGCCCGGCCTGTTGTGGCTCGCCTTTTTTTATTTCAAGGCTCGAAAGCCGCGAACCTTCGGCAACATTCTTCGCGTCTTTGCCTGGGGCTGCGCTTGCACCGTCCCCACGGGCGTCCTCGAGCACATCACTGGAGCCGAGTTGGCTCAGGAGACCATTTATGGTTCGGCTGCCGTGAGCTTCTTTCTTATTGGTCCTTTCGAGGAATTCTTCAAGCTTGCAGCGGTGTGGGTCGGCATGTACAGACGAGATGATTTTCGTGAACCCATTGACGGGATAGTCTATGCGGCCACCGCTGCAATGGCCTTCGCGTCAATGGAGAACTTCGTCTACGTGGCCTATCTTGGTCCGGGCATACTTCTTTCCCGGGCCGTATTTGCCACACCGGCACATCTGATGTTCTCAGCCATGTGGGGCTACAGCATGGGGTTGGCCAGATTTCGGCGTCGCGGCGAATTGTCCACAATTTGCAAAGGATTAGCCATTGCGGCCCTGTTGCATGGAGTGTACAACTTTCTGGTGGCCTTCCATCCCAAGACCGCCATGATGTCACTGGTTCCGCTGATGGCTTTCATGGCTTGGCTTGTGAGCTTGAGAGTCAAAGAGTTCAGGAAATCCTACCCGTTCGAGCCCATTTCCGACGGGTGCTTGATTGCTTGCCCAAGTTGCGGCGCCTACACCCCTGAAGAGGAAGACGCGTGCATGAGATGCGGGACGGCTTTGCCCCTGATAGAGACGGATGCCCCTCGGTATTGCGGCCACTGCAGGGCAGTGCTGGAACCGTGCCGCGATTCCTGCGCACGGTGCGGAAGGCCGGTGTCTCTTTCGAGGTTGTGCCCGCCCGGGGAATGAACGGCGATGTCAAAGAAAAATGCGAGAGGGCACGCTCTCCGTCGTGTTTGAGGAGGGGCCGGGCCGGATGCGTTTCCGTGGGATTTTTTTTGTGCGGCGGGATCTTTTTTCCTTGACATTATACTAACAAAGAGGGCAAAAAAGATCGTTTAATAATTCTACCAAGGGCAAACGCCCAGGGACGGGACAATGAACCGGCTGCTTATCAATGCTCAGTCATCTTTTGCGCAGTCTGCGGGGAACTCCTCCGCCGGTTCGTGGGCCCGTGCGTCTTTGATCTCACTGCTGACAAAAAAACGCGATTCCGGAGGGTTTGAACTGAGCGAGGGGATCTTTGATTTCCTCCTCGTAAGGTTGAGACCTTAGTCTTCCCGGTTGGAGGAAGTCCGCTTCCTCAATCGTTCGGCCGTCCTGTCCGGGTTGTTGACCCGGGCGGGATTTTTTCTGTGGCCGTAAAACAGAAGGCAATTGGGCGGCCATCGTGTCGGGGGACTAGCCGGCGGATTCGGCGGTGGCGGCAAGGTGCATGTGGAACATCTACGAGAGGCAGAAAGCCCACTCGGTACGGGGGATGACGATGAAAGCACTGGGAACTCATCTTCTGATCGAGCTTTGGTCTTGCAACACGCAGAAACTGGACAACCTCGATTACTTGGAAAGAATCATGTCCCAGGCCGCGGAAGTGGCTGGGGCAACCGTCCTGAAGACCGCGTTTCAGGATTTCAACCCCCAGGGAGTCTCCGGCGTGGTAGTAATAGCGGAGTCTCACCTGACCATCCACACGTGGCCTGAACTTGGCTACGCAGCTCTGGATATCTTCACCTGCGGCACCACAGTTGACCCGTGGAAGGCCGCTGGTTTTCTCAGACAGGAACTGGAAGCCGAAGGCTACCAGATGAGGGACCTTAAGCGAGGGATTCCGCCCATCGGAACGGATGAGGAGAAGGGCCAGGGACAAATTGGCCTCGCTGCGTGCGGGAATACTAACGGTTAGCGATCGGGCCTCGGAGGGACAGCGTAAGGACGACTCCGGGCCCGCCCTTGCCCAATTGCTTCGAGCATGGGGCATCGAGGTGCTCTGGACCGCGGTTTGTCCCGACACCGTGGAGGAGATTGGCGGTATACTTGTAAATTGGGCCGACGAGAACGGTGCGGATTTGATATTGACCACCGGGGGGACAGGTGTGTCCCCTCGCGACGTCACTCCTGAGGCTACCCTCGCAGTGCTGGGCAGGACCGTACCGGGCATGGCCGAAGCCATGCGCGCGGGGAGCCTGCAAAAGACCCCTCACGCAATGATCTCCAGGGCTGTGGCAGGAATCCGGGGTCGGACTCTAATCATCAACCTCCCAGGCAGCCCCAGGGGAGCTGTCGAGAACCTGGAAATAGTCCTGCCCGCCGTTGAGCACGCAATCGCCAAGATTCAGGGCGACCCTTCAGATTGCGGCCGTCCCCTCTTTCCAAAGACTCCTGTGACATGAAGAAACGGGACCATGACAAACCTCGATCCTTGGCAGCCGTCCTGAAGGAAGTCTTCAAAGGCCGGGGCTGGGACCTCGCGTATTCCAGAAACAGAATAGTGGCCCTTTGGCCGGAAATAGTCGACGCGACCGTAGCCCGTCATGCCGGCGCCGAGAAACTGACGGGAACCACTCTGCACGTTGCAGTGGATTCCTCGGTATGGATGAACGAGTTGGCGGCAATAAAGAACGTGCTGCTGGAAAAAATCAACGCACATCTGGAACCTGGTGCAACGCCGATAACCGACATACGCTTCCATCAACGCTCCATGAAGAGCAAGAAAGAGACACAGCCTGCCACTCGACCTGGATCAGGACTTACAGAAAAAGACGCTCGAATGATCCGCCTGATGCTTGAACCCGTCCGAGAAGACGATTTGAAGAACGTGCTCCGAAAAATCCTTGAAAAAGACAGCTTACTGAAACAACGCCGTACGGAATAGCGCGTTCCTTTGACCTGCCAATCTGTGGTTCGAGATCGCCACCCATTCTGGATGTCAAAAAACGTCAAAGTTTGAGGCTGCGGATACCATCCGAATCCAAAGTCTTCGCACCGCGTCTATAGTAACGAGACCGATTCGATGATTAGGAGGCCAACCATGCAGCACCAAGAATACGACCGCACCGAAGACGTCCGAGAAGAACTGGACCAAGAGCCGGCTCACGGTTCGGGCGAGTGCGACACAATTGGAGACCCAATCAGAAGAGCCCTGTGCAAAGCGTGTGGCCTGCCCGTGGTGGGGGAGGCTCCTTTCTGCAGGGATCACGAGTCCCCAGTGCCGTGAACAGTGTGGGCAACATTGCCTTTCTGTCCGGTTCTGGAAGCAATATGACGCAAAGGGTGTGGAAGGAATTCTACACCCTCAATCGCGAGCCGCGTTTTTCATGATGCCTTGTGCCTTCCATGAACAACTGTTGGAGCCAATCCTCCCTGAATGGACCATGCCCCAACTCTGCGGATCATGGCCAATAGAGTAATCCTTTCCGAAAATAACGGGTCTCCTGCATATTTTTCTAATAGGGCGATCAACTCAGGCTTCCGGAGAGCTGTAAGTCGTCAGCGGGAAGTATTGCGCTCAGCGCCTTCCGGCTTTTTGGACGCGTGCACTGACCGCAGGCAACCCCGGCGGTTGTCTGACACGTTCGTTGTTATAATGGTTACGTTTCGGTTAGAAATCCCTACCTTCCTCGAAACTTTCACTTGACCCCTTCACTCACCCGCTGTAGCATTGTTTTCTACTGGGAGTCCAGGCAGCAGTAAGTGAATACATTATGCTGAATTCATGATCGGGGGCAGCGGTGAAGCACTCTGAAGACCACATTCATGATGCCGGAATCATGATCGTGGAGGATGATGGCGTTTTGGCGCTGGATCTGTCTCTGACGATACGGAATCTGGGTTACCAGGTCGCAGGAACAGTCGCGTCCGGAGAACAAGCTATTGCCAAAGCCGCAGAAACGAGTCCGGATCTGGTCCTCACGGACATCGGGCTTCCGGGGGCGATAGACGGGATACAGGCCGCGGAGATGATCCTCGGCTCGCGGGACACGGCCATAATTTTCATGACCGCGAGCGACGATCAGGCGACTCTGGAACGGGCAAGAGCAATTCAATCCTATGGATTCCTGAAGAAACCCTTTTCGCGGTTTGAACTGCGCGCTGGCATAGAGACCGCGCTTTACAGGCACTCGACTGACAAGAGGCTACGGGAGAGCGAAGAGCAGTACAGGACGCTTGCGGAACTCTCACCCGATGGTATTTGCGTTGAGGTGGACAGGCGGGTAGTCTTTGCAAACAATGCGATGGCGCGGATTCTAGGATGTGCCTCTCCTGTAGAGATTATTGGACGGAATATGCTGGAAATTGCGCACCCGGACTTCCATGAGAGCATGCTGAAGCGGATGGAACTGGTGTTCCAGGAGCGTGTTCCGGTCCCATTTCTCGAGAGACGATACATGCGCAAGGACGGGACGCTGGCGGATGTCGAGGTGGCTGCGGTTCCTTTCACTTACCGTCAGCAGCCTGCTGCTCAGGTTATGGTCAGGGACGTGTCCCGCCGGAAGCAAGCCGAAAGAGCGCTCCGCCAAAGCGAAGAACGCTTCCGGAGTATGATCGTGACGGCTAACGAAGGGATCTGGGCCTTGGATGCCGACGGCAACACCACGTTCGCAAATCCTGCCATGGCCGAGATGTTAAGGTGTCCGGCTTCCGAGATGCTTGGCCGGTCGCTGTTTCATTTTGTTGATACGGAGTGGTTTCCTGTTGCGAAACGATTGTGCGAGCGCCGGCACAAGGGTATCAGTGAACGCTATGATTTCAAATTTCGCCGTGCTGACGGCTCCGAGTTATGGGGGATAGTCTCTGCTGTTCCAACCGTGGATGATCAAGGTGAGTACAACGGTGGTTTCGCTATGGTTACCGACGTCACGGATAGAAAGCGGTCGGAACGGGTCTTCCGTCAGGCGGAACGTTTGAGAGCCGTAGCGGACCTTGCGTCTGGAATTGCGCATAATTTCAATAACATGTTGCAGGTGGTACTCGGAAGTGCCGATCTTGCCTTAATGAGCTTGGAATCGGGTGACATTCGGGAGGTGAAGGACTGCTTGGCCCGGATTCAGGAGACCTCGAGGTTCGGGACGGAAACCGTGAGACGGCTCAACACCTTTGCCTCTGTTAATGAAGGGGGCCGCAATCAAAAGACAGAGGTGTTCGATCTCTCGGAGATCGCAAGACACGCAGTGGAGATGACCAAGACGTGGTGGAAAGCCAATCCGGAAAAGGCTGGTGTCCGAATAGACTTGAAGATCAACGCTCAGGGAGGTGCTTTAGTCAAAGGCCTGAAGAGCGAGCTTTTCGAGGTTCTGGTAAACCTCATCAAGAATTCGGCCGAGGCTATGCCCCAGGGCGGAGAATTGGAGATTATTGTCTCGAGGATCCATGGCAAGATCCTGTTGCTGGTTCGGGATACCGGCGTGGGCATTGCGGCCAAGGATCTGGCCAGAGTGTTCACGCCCTTTTTCTCCACTAAGAGAGAGAAGGGGACAGGTCTCGGGCTGGCCACCAGTAAGAGCATTGTAGACGGTCATGGCGGCCGTATGATGGTAGACAGCGCTGAGAGCAGGGGAACTTCGATCATCATATGCCTCCCGGCAGCTGACGAAGGGGCGGATCAGCCGAAGCAGGCACTGGGTTCGGAGAGCTTACAGCCGCTCACCGTACTGGTGGTGGACGATATGGAGGCAATGGTGAGCTTGCTCAGCAGTGGCCTGTCAAGGTACAATCATAAGGTCCTCGATGCGTTGAGCGGCGACGAGGCTGTCAGGATATTCACGGAGAACCACGTGGACCTTGTCCTGTGCGATCTTGCCATGCCCGGCATGACAGGATGGCAAGTGGGGAAAGCCATTAAGGACATCTGCGACATAAGAAACTCGTCAAGGCCGCCCTTTGTGATCCTCACCGGATGGACCGACCAGGGGGAGGAAGTGGAGAAGATAGAAGAGTCGTGCGTTGACGCTGTGATCGAGAAACCAGTGGACTTCCCCGAACTCGTGAAAGTTATGGACAGACTAGTGAGAGCCGCCTCCGGAGAGATGAGATACGCGGACGACGGCGAGCGAGAAGACGGTTCAAGCCCCTCCCAAACCAATTAATCTGTTGATTCCACGACCAGTTGTAATTCAAAACTCAACCAACGCCTTGACACAGCAAGATCAATCTTATAAAATACTAATGGATAAGTGTAAGTTTGTTGATCCTGTTCCTTTCCCCGAATACGCGGCTTACATGTTCGAGCCGCAAGGAGTAACAACATGCTGCGGACAGGAATCGTGACGCTGATTCTGGTTGCAGCCCTTCAAGGGGCCGCACTGGGTCAAGGAATTTTTGAATCCCTCCTGGGACCGAGCGGACTAGGCATCATTGGAGGCAGTCAGCCGGCCACTTCCTTCGACAACCCCCAGTTTTCTTCGGGCAGCCCTGACCCAATGATGCAGAATTATCAGCAGCAAGGCCAGCAGGCACAAAGTCAGGCCCAATATCAACAGGGCTACGGCCAGCAGCCTGGTTACGGATATCAGGGAAGTCCCCAGGGCTACGGGCAACAACCCGGCTACGGCCAACAGGGCTACGGATACCAGCAGCCTCAGCAGCAGGGTTATCAGCAGGGATACAACCCCGACTGGAACGTTCAGCAACCCGCCCAGCCCGCTCCGCCCCCCGTGCAGTATTCTGCGCCTCCTCCCCAGCAAAGGCCTGCTCCCGGACAAAGAGTGCGGAGTACTCCTGCAAGACAGCCCCTGAGACCAGGCCAGTATGCCCCGACGCAGCCTCCGCCGGTGCAAATGGGACAGGGCCGGCCTCCGGAGTTCGTTGAAGACTTGCCTGCGGGAGCAGTGAGAGTGACCACGACCACTCC
>Ga0172375_10006625_pt1 | contig 16162 bp, 15 predicted proteins | sample LakKiv1m_FD_114537 | JGI IMG/M metagenome (GOLD analysis project Ga0172375, IMG submission 114537) | Freshwater microbial communities from Kabuno Bay, South-Kivu, Congo - kab_092012_11.1m | ecosystem: Environmental > Aquatic > Freshwater > Lake | place: Democratic Republic of the Congo...
ACGATTCTGAAGGAGCTATCTGCAGATAAAAGAGTGAAACTGATCCAATTTAAAGAAAACCGCGGAAAAGGAGCAGCTATCCGAGCAGGAATTGCAGCGGCCATAGGGGACGTCATCATTATTCAGGACGCTGACCTTGAATATGATCCGCGTGAATATCCTGCGCTTCTAAAACCGATCGAAGAGGGTATTGCTGATGTGGTTTTTGGATCGCGCTTCCTGGGAGGCAGCCGGCGTCCGGCAATGTTCTGGCATATGGTTGCCAATAAGCTGCTGACATTTTTAACAAACCTACTTTATGACAATATCCTTAGCGACATGGAAACCGGCTATAAAGTCTTTGTAAAAAAAGCAATTGAAGGGATCGTTTTTAAATCCAACAGGTTTGACTTTGAACCTGAATTTACCGCCAAGGTTCTAAAAAAGAAGTGCCGCATTTACGAAGTGCCGATCTCATTTAATCCCCGTGATTACTCAGAAGGCAAGAAGATCGGTTTTCAGGATGCGGTGATCGCTTTTTGGACCTTGATCAAATACCGGTTTGTCGATTAGGCTGCGTTTGAACCAGCATCACGCTAATTACAGTCAGTAAGATACCAAAGATATCCATACCGATCCGACAACCTTCTCCTCCAGAAAAAACCAATCAAGAACAGCAGTTTTTGAAAACCTATCAAATTTTATAGTGATGACCTTTTCTGATTCCAGACCCTGAACTTTATTATCTAATTAAGTTAAGCAAAAAAATTGGCGGATCGAATTCTTTTCTAAACACATCATCCATAGTTTTTTGACATATGAATATCCCGAATATTTAATTGAAGAGTGCTGTTGCCATTGAATTCGTTGATCTCGTATGAATAAAGGATATCGATCAAATCCCCTACTTTTAAGCTCTCAACCAGATATCCAAAATTAAACGCAACTGCATTGTAAGTAATATCTCGATAATCGATCCCCTTTTTTCCGGCAGACCTTCGAATTGAAAACCGCAGGTGATTGTTTTCTTTACCTATCAATTGGATTCTGTTTATCTTAACTTCCCGGGAAACTAAAAGAGGATAAGGATTATCAATACCAGCGGGTTCAAGCTGCGCAATAAATTCGATAAGGTTAGGTTTTATATCAAGTAGGTCAACTTCCGCACTGACACCAATTTTTGGTTGGACCTCTTTTCCACCTAATTCTCTTTGAATGATCTCCGTCATCCGCTGGCGAAATTCCTCTGCATGGGAGCATTCAATTGTCAGGCCGGCTGCCATGGCATGACCGCCATGCTTAACTAAAAGATCGGCGCATTCATCCAATGCGCTGGTGATATTTATTTCCGGAATGCTGCGGCACGAGGCGCGTATCACATCCCCTTTAACTGCACCTACAATCGCAGGGCGGTAAAAACTTTCAGCCAGTCGTGATGCCGCCAATCCTACAACACCTTCGTTATTTTTTTCATCATAGTAGAAAATGAGTGATTTAATAAATGCCTGATCAGCACTCTCAGCATAAGTCTCAACCTTTGCCTGAATATCGCGTGTAATCGTTTGTCTTTCTTTATTTTCCGAATCCAGATAAGCCGCAAGTGGAGTTGCTTCTTCAATTGATTTGGAAATTAAGAGATGAAAGGCATTTTCAGCAGTCTTTAATCTTCCAGCTGCGTTTAATCGCGGACCCAGCATAAAGCCGATATTGTCAGACTTTACCTTGCCAGGGATTATCCTGCTTACCGCGATTAAGGCATTAATCCCCGGACGCTTTCCTTCATTGATCCGGTCAAGCCCGCGCCTGACAAGTGTCCGGTTCTCATCCCGCAGCGGTGCCAGATCGGCTATGGTACCCAACGCAACTAGGTCAAGCCAGTTATCTACTGTTATTGACTTATCCGAGTATTTTCCCGAAACCGCTTGTGCCAGTTTAAAGGCCAAGCCAACCCCAGCCAAACCTTTAAAAGGATAGTTATCTCCGGCTTGTCTGGGATTGATGATCGCGCAAGCTTGCGGCACTTCATCTAGCGGCTGGTGATGGTCTGTGATGATCACATCCACTCCAGAAGCAGTCATCAGTTCCACTTCACTTATCGACCTTACTCCGCAATCAACAGTGATGATCAGATTTGGGTCAAGCTTTAATACGCCTTCGATTGAGGCTTCTGAAAAACCATAGCCCTCTTCAAACCTGTCCGGTATGTAATGGATTGCCTTCCCGCCTAATTGGCTGAGCACTTCGACCAGCAATGCTGTCGCTGTGACGCCATCAACATCATAATCTCCAAAGATAACAATTTGCTGGTTTTCCGTGATTGCCAGGCAGATTCGTTCAACTGCTTTGTGCATATCTTTAAGCAAATATGGATCATGAACTTCGTTCTGTGCGCCCAGAAATTTCTCAGCGCTTTCTTGATCAGTGATCCCGCGGTTAAAGAGCAGCTGCCGTTCAACTGGGGCAAACTTAGCCAAATTATTATCGGCAGTCTCCGTTAAAGGTTCCGGTTTAACCCAAAGTCTTTCTATACGGTTTTTCAACATTATCCCCTATTTCAAATACACTCTGGGCATTCTTGAAGCAAGACCGCAGACAACCTCGTAATTGATCGTGCCCCAGTCTTCAGCAATTTCAGTCGCCGTGATCTCATCTTCATCCTGCCGGCCGATCAGCACTACCTCATCACCGATCTCGGCATCCGATATTTGATCCATCTGAAGCATGCACTGGTCCATACAAACATTGCCAATCACAGGCGTGCGCTTTCCGCGAACAAGTACTTTATTCCCGGGTCGCCGCCGCATTCCGTCTGCATATCCAACCGCAATGACGCCGATTCGTTCTTCCTTCTTTGTATAATATTTGAATCCATAACTCACGCCGTGCCCTGCTGGCAGAGTTTTTAACGAGATTAATCGAGTTTTCCACGCTAATACAGGTTTGATCGCTTCAGGAAGTTTTACTTCATCCGATGGCGGCAGGCCATAAAGTGCAATGCCGGCGCGCACCAGATCAAATCGCGCTGCAGGAAATTCCAGTGAACCCGCAGAGTTTGAAGCGTGTATTAATGAAGGTTTTATTCCACTTTCTTTCATTTTTTCAAGCAGTGCTTTGAAGCTTTCCAATTGCAGATCTGTGTCAGCTGTATCTGGTTCATCAGCCCGCGCGAAATGCGTAAAAATACCCTCCAGTTCCATGTGAGGAGATTCATTGATCAATTTAAGAAAAGGTATTGCTTCCAAAGGTGGGACGCCCAACCTACCCATGCCTGTATCGATCTTGGCATGCAGCCGCAGGATACCCTTCACATTCTTGGCTTGAGTAGCATACTCTTCAGCCACATGGTAGTCATAGATAGTCAGAGTGATGTCATTTCGAATGGCATGCGGAACCCTTACCGGTGAGGTATAACCCAAAACAAGGATGCGTGCTTTGACTCCAGCCTCGCGCAGCATTAGGCCTTCTTCGATCCTCGCAACCCCGAACCATTCCGCGCCGGCTTTCTCCAGTCGCTGCGTAACCTTTTCCAGACCGTGCCCGTATGCGTTAGCCTTGACGATCGGCATTACTTTACAGTCAGCAATTTCACTCAATACTTTGAAATTGTTTTCCAGAATGCGCAGGTCGATCTCTAACCAGGTTCCGTAATATTCATTTGCCATGCGCTTTAGTATAAACGCGCCATTGTTGAATTTCAAGATGGATATTTGGGTTGTAGAATATAATCCACGCGATTATGGATAAATCCTTACAAACCTGTTTTTCCTTTAGGCTTAATTCCAAAGACGGCAATGCCAGAGCGGGCATTCTGACCACACCGCATGGCGATGTCGAAACGCCGGTTTTTATGCCCGTTGGAACACAGGCAACCGTGAAATCCCTCACGCCCGCCCAATTGGAAGAATTAAAAGTACAGATCCTCCTGTCAAACACCTATCACCTTTACCTTCGTCCGGGTGCAGACGTGATCCAGGAATTTGGCGGGCTTCATAATTTCATGAACTGGCACAAACCGATCCTTACCGATTCTGGCGGATTCCAGGTTTTTTCTCTGGGCAATTTGCGGCATGTGACGGATGAAGGTGTTGTTTTTAAAAGCCATATTGATGGTTCAACTCACAATTTCACGCCTGAATCGGCGGTAAACATTCAGGAAAAATTGGGGGCAGATATTATCATGGCATTTGACGAATGTCCTGAACCGCATGATCGGCGCTATAACGAACAGGCGCTCGCACGCACCCACAGCTGGGCGCAACGCTGTCTGCAGGCTAAAAGTCGCCCGGATCAGGCACTATTCGGTATCGTTCAGGGCGGCATCTTTCCTGATTTGCGTGCCAGATCAGCTGAATTTTTAACCTCACTAAACTTTCCGGGATATTCCATCGGGGGGCTTTCAGTTGGTGAATCAAAGGATGACATGCTGGCTGTTATCGAAGTTGTGAATGCCATCCTGCCTGAATCTAAACCACGCTATTTAATGGGTGTTGGAACTCCTTATGATTTGATCGAAGGGATTCGGCGCGGAATTGATATGTTCGACTGTGTACTTCCCACCCGCCTGGCCCGCCACCATGCTGCCCAAACGCTTCAGGGCAGGTTGAATCTTTCCAAAGCAGAATATGCGCGTGATAATTCTCCCATCGATTCGGATTGCGGCTGTTATACTTGTACAAATTTCAGCCGGTCATATTTACGGCATCTGATTATCGCAAAAGAAATGCTCGCTTCCACACTAATTTCTATCCATAATATTTTTACGCTCACTTCGCTGGCTCGAACACTGAGAAAAAACATTTTAGACAAAAGATTTGATAACACGGCAGCGCAATTGCTTGCCAATTTGGAGAAAGTAAAATGACACTCTTGCAAGCCTTAATTCTTGGAATCGTTCAGGGACTGACCGAATTCCTGCCAGTCTCAAGTTCTGCTCACCTGGTCCTCGTTCCACATCTCTTGGGCTGGAATCTGGCCGAAGAATTTGTCTTTCCCTTTGATGTGCTGGTTCAACTAGGCACTCTTGCAGCAGTTATTGTCTTTTTTAGAAAAGATCTGGCAGAGATTTTCAAAGCCGTCATCCGCGGTCTCCATGAGCGTCAACCTCTCAAGGAAACTCCCGCGCGCATCGGTTGGTTGGCAATTTTGGCTACCATCCCGGCCGGAATATTCGGATTGCTATTAAAGGATAAGGTCGAAACAGCCTTCAATAGCCCAATCGCAACGTCACTATTTCTTCTGGTCACAGCCGGTTTGCTCCTGGCGGCAGAATTCATTGGTAAACGAAAAAAGGATCTTGAAAAGCTGACCTGGCTGGACGCCCTTTGGGTGGGGATTTTCCAGACGATATCGATTTTTCCCGGCGTTTCTCGCTCGGGTAGCACTATTGCTGGCGGTATGACGCGTGATCTGGACCGAAAATCTTCCGGTCAATTTTCATTTATTATGGCCATTCCGATCTTCTTGGCGGCCGGATTTTTGGGTTTCAAGGATTTACTCGACTTACCCAAACTTTCAGCCTACCTTCCTGCCTTGCTTATTGGTTTTCTCGCCGCTGGGATCGTTGGTTTTTTCGCCATTCGCTGGCTGCTTGGTTACATCGCCAACCATTCCCTGCTTCCCTTCGCGGGTTACTGCCTGATGCTCGGTGCTGGAACGCTGGCTTTCACCTTATTAAATCCATCTCTTCCTGAAGCGGCAGTTCCACCTGCAAGCCAACCCTCTGTCCAACCGGTAAAAGTTCCTGATAATGTCGATTCAATTTACAAAGTGGCTTTCATTTCAGACCTGGAATGGCTGCTTCCTTCGATGGTCGAATGCCAAAACGCCCAGAAGGGATTGAACATTCTGCTCAGTCAGGAAGCTTTGGAACCTGGCGAACCTGCAAAAGCAGCGATCGCTCTGGCTTATGGGGATATTGAAGGCATCGGCACCGAAGTATTTCAACTTGGTAATGAACTTTTGGTTCCCGCTGTCCACAAGGACAGCCCTCTGACCCAGCTTTCATTGGAACTGGCTGAAGCAGTGCTAAGTGGCCAGATCAGAACCTGGGAAACAGCGACCGAATTTTGCCCGGAATGTTTTTTTATTTCCGGAATGAAGGGTGATATCAACCTTTATGCTTACACGCCAGGCTCCCCCCTTTATGAAGCCACAAGTCTCATGTATGCGAACAGCAAACCGTTATCTTCTGCAGCCCGGCTGGCACCCAATTCGGCGGCGATCCGGGAAGTACTCAGGGTTGATCTTCAGGGATTGTCGATCATGCCCAGATCATGGCTTGATTCGACATTCATCACGATCGATTACGAAACAAAAGACGATGTTTTTCCATCAATTCCAATTCTTGCCTATACGCAGGATACTTTACCGGAGCCCTTAAAGGAATGGCTGGTTTGTGTTCAGAATAGCATCAAATAATATACAATTAAGTTAAATAATTGTTTCATTCTTAAATGGAGATTATTATGCTCAGTGAATTAAACATTGCTTTTATCGGCCCCGGTGTGATGGCAGAAGCCATGCTCTCGGGTTTATTGAAGAAAAAGTTGATTCCCGCAAGCAGGATAATCATCTCGGGCCCATTCGAAGATGAAAATGAAGCATTAAATAAAAAATATGGAGTAAAACCATTCACTGATAACGCTCTGGCTGTAAAGAATGTCGATATTGTCATTCTATCAATTAAACCGCAGAGTCTTAAGAAAGTGCTTGAAGGACTGCGCGGCGCTATTAAACCAGATGCGCTGGTCCTTTCCATTGTTGCAGGTGCTTCAATTGCCAAGATCTCACGTTTCCTCGGCCACAATATCATTGTCCGTTCTATGCCCAACACGCCTGCACAGATCGGCGAAGGTATCACCGTATGGACAACTTCTCCGTCTGTTACGGATGCTCAAAAAGAATTCGCACGTACGATCTTGGGCGCCTTCGGGCATGAGATTTTTGAAGAAGAGGAAGATTACCTGGACAAAGCCACTGCACTTTCCGGTACTGGTCCCATGTATGTTTACCTCTTTATGGAAGCCATGGTGGATGCAGGTGTGCACATGGGTTTTTCACGCCGTACCGCAGAACGCCTGGTGATCGAGACCATTCGCGGCTCGGTGGATTATTACGATTCTGGCCCGGAAGAGACACGCCATTTAGCACGATTGCGTAACCAAGTCACTTCGCCTGGCGGAACTTCGGCAGAAGCGCTCTATTATCTTGAAAAAGCAGGCTTCCGCACTGCCCTCTCGCGTGCCATCTGGGCAGCTTACCAGCGTTCCAAAGACTTAGGCCAGGACGCCGAAACTCATCCGCCGGAATAAACTTCGGGCATGACCGTTATCCATAAGGATTACCCGCTGGTTGAACTTCACCGCCATCTGGACGGCAACGTGCGGCTGGATACGATCCTGGATCTCGGTCAGAAATTTAATTTGCCGCTTCCTGGAAATTCAGTAGAAGAACTGCGTCCCCATATCCAGGTAACTGAAGCTAAACCCTCGATTCTGGATTTCTTTAATAAATTTGAGTGGCTAACGGGTGTTCTCGTAGATTATGACGCAGTGCGCCGTGTTGCCTATGAGAATGTTCTTGACGCCAGAAATGAAGAGATCGATTATATTGAATTGCGCTTCAGCCCCTGGTTCATGGCGGAGAGGAATCATCTTATACCTGCTGGTGTTGTTGAAGCGGTCGTGGATGGCGTTCAGGCAGGGGTGCGCGATTCAGGCACCAAAGCAAACCTGATCGGGATTATCAGCCGAACTTATGGTCCGGCGGTTTGTATGCGTGAATTGGAAGCTTTATTAAGTCAAAAAAAGCATATCATTGCGCTCGACCTGGCAGGCGATGAGCTTCATTTCCCGGGAGAGCTTTTTGTGGAGCATTTTAAAATAGCGCATGATGCAGGTTGGCATGCCTGCCCGCATGCCGGAGAGGCCGCCGGTCCGGAGAGCGTCTGGCAGGCGCTTAATGATCTGAAAGCGGAACGAATTGGTCACGCAGTTCACGCGATTAAAGATGCGGTGCTTCTTGACTATTTGGCTGACCACAACATTGGTGTGGAATCCAGCCTGACCAGTAATGTGCAAACCAGCACTGTAGCAGATTATGCCAGTCACCCCATTTCAGCATTTCTAAAGCATGGCATTGCAGCTACCATCAATACTGACGATCCTGGTATCAGCGCAGTAACCATTGGTCATGAATACGAAGTGGCAGCTGTCGCTGCCGGACTAACCGCAGATGAGATCTTCCAGGCGCAGCGTAATGCCTTGGCCCAGGCTTTCCTAAGTGAGTCCGAAAAGTATGATCTCCTCAATGAAAAAAAACAGCAGTAAGTTCCAAATAATCCGATCTCGCTTTCCAGGATCTCGAAAGGATAACTTCTGTAGTGAAACGTATCCTTTGAGTAACAATCCTGGTTTTGTAGCTCGGGCATTAATGTCCGGGTTTTCAAAAGCCATCAGATTGGGAGTATGGGTAATCAGGAGTGAGAGATGCGTCTACGTGCAGCTCGGGCATTCTTGCCCGGGTTTTAAAAAGCCATTTTCTGAGGAGTACAGAGTGGCAGGGTAAGGGAATCGATTTAAGAAGTAACCTGGGCATTTTTTCACGGGTTCCTATAGGGGTCATAATAAAAATTTCGGCAAAAAGCGGCTGCTTCCTTTTGGCAAGGTCCTCCATAATTTCAACCTGAATCTGCAAAACTGCTGAACAGAAATTCGTTAATAAAAAGGATTAGGTATCTCCTCTCACCGATTTCGGGGATAGTCGGGGGTGAGGGGTCCTTATAAAGTCATTACTCAGGGCTTTCCAGTCAAAGAATTAGCTATAACAACCCAACCTTTTTCCCTTGACATTTTCGACATATTATTCTAATATTAGAATATAATATCATAATAATATAGGAGTGATCATGAAAACCCTCGACTTGATCAAGCAATACCAGAATTTTTTTCAGCAGCCCAAGAACACTGTATCTCTCGTTCAGGTACCCAAATTGAACTTCCTGATGATCGACGGCAATGGCAGCCCAAATAACAACCCGGATTATTCAGATGCTCTGGGTGCACTTTATGGTGTTGCCTATACGCTAAAATTCTCGGTCAAAAAAGGACCATTGGAAACTGATTTCAAGGTTATGCCATTGGAAGGATTATGGTGGACAGATGATATGAGCGAGTTCACGCTCGAAGATCGGGGCAATTGGCTTTGGCGCATGATGATCATGGTTCCTGACCTTATCACGTCTGAAATGGTCACACGATCTATCGAAGATCTTCGCAATAAAAAGAATCCTCCCCGTTTGGAAGATGTAAGGTTCGAATCCTTTGAAGAAGGACTCTCAGCCCAGGTCTTCCATTCCGGTCCCTATGGTGAAGCTGAGCGGCCTACAGTTCAAAAACTGCACGCTTTCCTGAAAGAAAATGGATATGTACTTCGGGGAAAACACCATGAGATCTATTTCAATTCTCCGTTACGGACCGATCCCTCAAAATTGAAAACCATCATCCGGCAGCCTGCCGAGAAGATATAAATGATCGAAGAACAGAAACCAGCGACGAATGCTGAACTGGCGATTCTCTCCCTGCTTGCAGAAAAACCGATGCATGGTTACCAGATCGAGCAAACTATCAAATCGCGCGGAATGCGCGAATGGACAGATATCGGTTTTTCCTCGATCTATTACATTCTTGAAAAACTCCGTACACGTGGTTGTGTAGAGAGCCGCTTCGAACTTGCAGAAGGCAAAGGTCCTTCACGACAGGTTTTTTCGCTTACAACTGCAGGTCTTGCTCTTTTCCGAAAAGCCGCGCTTGAAGCGCTTGCCAGCCCAAGCCATTCTTTCAGCAACTTCCACCTTGGGTTGGCTTCGTTGCCAATGCTTGATAAAAAGGAGATTTTGAAAGCCCTTCACGACTATCAATCGATGATAAAGAGTAAATATTCGGAGCTTTCATTAAAAAGCAGCACCCAGGAAAAACTTCCCTGGCATGTTGCCCAGTTATTCCAGCACGATCTCAACATGCTGAAATGTGAAATGGATTGGGTTAAGAAAATTATCCTTGAGATCGATTCCAAATCGAATTAATGGTTCATCGTTAAAATGGCATCAACTTTGAATGCGTTTACAATTATCCATCATGCCTGAATCCATCGCCACCATTAAATACCACGGAAAAGAACATTCTGTGCGAGCCAACTTGCCGTTGATCAAGGCCGTCAAAATGCTCAAGATACCGCTTAATTCTTACTTAATCATCCGTAATGGCGAGCTGATCACCGAAGATGAGTTGATACTGCCTGGCGATCGCATCGAAATGCTTCCGGTTATCTCGGGAGGCTGATCATAAATGCGCTGCCGTACCTGCGGTTCAAAAGCCGTCATCAACATGCCCCAGCACCATCTAGCTTTGTGCAAGGAGCATTACCTGGAATGGCTGCCAGCCCAAACTCAGCGTGATATTGTAAAGTTCAAGATGTTTGAAAGATCAGACAGAATTCTGGTGGCTGTTTCGGGAGGTAAGGATTCTCTGGCGCTTTGGGATCTTCTTTGGCAGTTGGGATATCAGACCGAAGGTTTGTATATCAACTTGGGCATTGATAGCGGAATTGCTTATTCGCAACGATCTGGAGAATTTGCACAGGCCTTTGCCAGTGACCGCGGATTGAAATTGATCACTATTGATTTAGTCTCAAACTATCGCGAGACCCTGCCCCAGATGGCCGCACGCACACAACGTGGTCGCGGCAAGCCATGTTCAGTCTGCGGTCTGGTAAAACGCCACATCATCAATCATGTTTCTGTGCAAGGAAATTATTCCGTCCTGGCGACCGGACACAACCTGGATGACGAAGCAGCCATTCTGCTTGCCAATACACTCGACTGGTCATTGGAACATCTGTCGCGCAGCCAGCCTGTTCTGCAGGCTGCGCCGGGATTTGCGCGCAAGGTCAAACCCTTCTGCCGTATCTATGAGCGTGAGTCTGCCGCCTATTCGATCCTGCGCGGTATCACCTTTATGCCTGATGAATGCCCTTATGCCTTTGGCAGCAAACAGCTTTATTTCAAAACCCATCTTAACGATTGGGAAGGTAAAATGCCCGGCGTTAAGCTGCGTTTTTACACAAACTACCTTGAAGCTTTAGATGCGGGAGCATTCCCGGCAAGACAAGAATCAATTGCGAAATTGGGCACACAGCGCTGCCCGTCCTGCGGTCAGCCCACAACCACTGGCGGCCAGTGCGCTTTCTGCCTTCTTGTCAATAAATCGTAGTCCGGGCATTCCTGTCCCTGTCTTAAGACAGTCACCTTGGCTGAAGCGAAAAATCTCCAATAAATTCATGGTTAGCCCTTCCATCCAAGGTTACCGTCACTCGTGGATTAAAATATCTTTACTCTTAACAAGGATTCAAATATGTCCTCTAAAAAAATGCCTGTCCTCTTCGTTGGCCATGGCAGCCCGATGAACGCCATCGAAGATAATGAGTTCTCTCAGTGTTGGTTTAAAGTTGGCCAGTCCATTCTAAAACCCAAAGCCATACTATGCATCTCCGCTCATTGGGAAACCTGGGGTACGCTGGTTACCGCCATGAAAAATCCTAAAACAATCCACGATTTCGGTGGATTTCCTTCCGAACTCTATACAGCACGCTATCCTGCCCCAGGAAGCCCGTCGCTGGCGGAAGATGTTAAAAAGCTGGTTTCCTCGATTGATGTTGGTCTGGACGCAGATTGGGGGCTGGATCATGGCTGCTGGAGTGTATTAAAACAAATGTTTCCTCAGGCGGATATACCCGTGGTGCAGTTCAGCCTGGATTACACCCAGCCCGGAGCTTATCACTACAATTTTGCAAAAGAACTTGCACCTCTGCGCGATCAGGGTGTGCTTATTTTAGGCAGTGGCAACATGGTACACAACCTGAAGCGAGCAGTTATACCTGGCAATGATTTCAGTAACTTCAATCAACCTTTTGCGCTCGACTGGGCCAAAGAGGCGGATGAGATCTTTAAAGACCTTATTAATGCTGGGCGCTTTGAAGATCTGGCTGATTACCAATCTCTGGGTCCATCTGTAGCATTAGCCGTCCCGACGCCCGAACACTATTTGCCCATGCTTTATGCTCTGGCGCTTAAAACAAAAGAGGATACCATCACCTATTTCAACGATAAGCCACTCGCCGGTTCACTGACCATGACGTCCCTTCTAATTCAATAAGGCTTATACCTCCCCGCTCGTGTTGGGTAGAGGGCAAGGATGAGCGGCTCAAAGAACCAGTGTGGATAAATTATTAAGATAATGATCGGTTTATTTTAAATAGAGTAAAGTTCGTTAATTAAGGATAAGAATAAATCTGGGCAAAAACCAATTCCATGCTATAATAGTTTGTTCGGAAGATCCACCCGGACAAGTTATCGTGCTTGGAGTCAAACGCCTTGCCGGTTTCAGCAAGGCGTTTTATATTGAAATGGAGTTTTTTTATAATGTTATCTGATTTTGAAAACTTGGGACTGGACGAAAATCTTCTCCGGTCCATCGAAAAGCTCGGCTTTGAGACCCCCACCCCCATCCAGAAGCAGGCCATCCCTGCACTGCTTTCGGGGTGTGATCTGATGGGACAGGCACAGACCGGAACCGGCAAAACTGCCGCTTTCGTGCTGCCCTTGCTGCAGCGCATGGAGCGCAGTGCGAATGTTCAGGCACTTATCCTTGCGCCGACTCGCGAACTTGCAATCCAGGTGACCAAAGCCGCAGCACAAATGGCCCAGGATAAGAACCTGCGTATTATGACTGTCTATGGCGGCCAGGCCTATTCGCTGCAGATCAACAAGCTTAAACAGGGCGTAGACATTGTTGTCGGAACCACCGGCCGTGTTATGGACCTTATCCGTAAGAACTTGCTGGATATCAGCCATGTGCAGTACCTGGTTCTGGACGAAGCCGATGAAATGCTCGAAATGGGCTTCATCGAAGATGTTGAATCCATCCTCAAAGGCATCCCCGCCGGGCACCAGACCGCTCTCTTCTCCGCCACCCTACCCAAAGAGATCCGCCGGCTGGCTGACCAGTACCTTAACGACCCGATCGAGATCACCATTGAATCCAAACAGCGTACAGTTTCCGAGACCGATCAGCGCTTTTGCCTCATCCGCCAGGATAACAAACCTGCTGCCCTGGTAAACCTTTTAGAAATGGAAGATATTTCCGGTGCTCTGATCTTTACTCGAACGCGCGCCAGTGCCCAGAATCTGGCTGATGACCTTAAAGGCCGCGGTTATGCTGCTGAAGCCCTGCATGGAGATATGGACCAGACCAAACGCGAAAAAGTGCTCGGCGCTTTCCGCAGGCACCTGATCAATATTGTTGTTGCCACTGATGTGGCTGCGCGCGGGCTGGACATTCAGGGGTTGTCGCATGTTTTCAATTATGACGCACCCAATGACGCCGATGATTACCTCCACCGTGTCGGCCGCACCGGCCGCGCCGGCGAAAAAGGCATCGCCATTACCTTCTTCACCCCGCGCGAACGCGGCTTGCTAAGAAATATCGAACATTTCACCCGCCAGCCCATGACCGAACTGCCCATGCCGACTAAAGAAGCCGTCATCGATCGCCGTGAAGAACGCTTTGAGGCGCGCCTCCTTGCTGCTCTGGCTAATAATGCTTCCAAGCGCGATCGCGCGCTGGTCACCCGCTTGGCAGACGAATCCCCCTATACTCTGGGTGAGATCGCTGCAGCCGCAATCAGTATGGCACGCGGGTCAGAAAAAGAGATCCCCCTGCCTGCAGCACCCGAACCCCCACGGGTGGACTCGCGCGAGTTTTCACCAAAGAAAAAAGGGTATCCCCGCTCTAAAGCGGTTGATGCCCCGCATAGTTTCAAAAAGAAAGAACACCGCAAAGGCCAGCATCGTGAAGCAGGCATGGTGCGTTTACAGCTAAACCTTGGCAGCATTGATGGCATTCATGCCAATGATGTGGTGGGCGCCATAGCCGGAGAAACCGGCATCAACTCACGCTCCATAGGAAAGATTGATATTTTCGACCGCCACGCTTTTGTGGATGTCTCCGAGCGGGACTTCACCCATATCCTGCAGGCGTCTGACGGCAAATACAAGCTGCGCGGCAAAGCAGTCCGGCTCAAATTAGCCTCAAAAAACTAATTTTTTAGATTCTAGAACCTTGCGATTGCAGGGCTTTTTTTCTTTAATCTCGGTTAACTGGGAAAGGATGTACTGGAGACGAAATCTTTTCAATTTACTGATAGTTCTCATTAAATTAATGGCCGTATGGGGTAATGACTTCCTATTCATTCAAAATGAGTTTTTCAAAAAAGTTATAATTACACCATTCTCAACTAAGGAGTATTAAATGAAATCATTGGTCCTCTATGATTCCGTGCACGGCAACACCAAGACCATCGCTGAGACTGTAGCCAAAGAGTTGGGCGGCGATACCGTGGTAATGTCGATCCTGGAATTCAAGCCAGAGTATTTAGAAGAAGTCAAATTATTGGTCGTCGGCAGCCCGATCATCGCCTGGCAGCCCACAATGAAAATGATGGACCTTCTTCTGACCTTCAAGAAAAAACAGTTGGACGGCTTTAAGGCCGCCGTCTTTGACACTCGCGTTGAACTTTTCATCCATGGAGACGCAGCCGGCAAGATCGCTGTCGAACTTGCCCGCGCGGGCGCGGTTATCGTTACCCCGCCAATGGGCTTCAAGGTCAAGGGAAAAGAAGGACCGTTGAAACAAGGTGAGGTTGAGCGGGCAGCCGCCTGGGCGCGCAGCCTTCGGGTGCTCGCTATCTAAAACTTCTAAACATTGGGTAGTCTCGAAGTAAAAATTACTTACCTAGCAATTTATCCTCGATCGAAGGTAGAGACTGCCCGCTTTTCCATCAATGGTTTTTCCTTAGAAATTTTTTCCCCTAAAAAAATTAATAGATACAAGTGAGGACACAGCATGCTGTGTCCTCACTGAGCAAAAAATATTTCGAGGAGAGTCTTATCAATGGCTTTAACATGGTCTCAGGATAAATTTATCAAAACTTACAATTTTGCTGCAAAAGCCCATGGTGATCAAAAACTTCCCGGATCTGATCTGCCCTACATGGTTCACATTAGTCTGGTGTGCATGGAAGTCATGGCTCTGCAGGAAGTAGAACCCATGGATAACCCTGATCTGGCGCTTCAATGCGCAGCCCTGCATGATGTTGTGGAAGATATTAAAATTCCGCTTTCAAACATAAGGAAAGAATTTGGCGCAAAGGTCGCTGACGGAGTTGAAGCTTTATCCAAGAAAAAATGCCTTCTTTTCAAGATAAGTAATTACCTGAAAAAGATCAAAGCCCAGCCCAAAGAAATCTGGATCGTCAAACTCGCGGACCGCATCACGAATTTGCAGCCGCCCCCGGTCACTTGGACAAAAGAAAAAGTAATGAAATATTTAGGTGAATCCAGAATTATTTTAGAAATACTTAGGGATGCAAGCCCTTATATGAGTGCCAGGCTTGAAAAGAAAATTGCGGATTATGAGAAATTCATTCTAAAGTAATTTTATCTTTAGCAAATATGTCTATGCGCAGTTTACTTTTCCTCGTCACTTTTGATTTTTTTTGATATTTTGTATTTCGTTTTGATAAAATCTTATTTAATAACAATATACAAATAAGCGACCATGCTGACTGACATCAAAAATTACACTCAAGTTACGGAACTCATTTCCTCCGCCGGGCAGCCTCTTGAAGAGCAGCTGAAGTCGATCAGGGACGCCGGTTTTGAGCTCGTGATAAATCTGGGCATGCACAATAATCCGGAATATTCACTCAAGGATGAACCCGGCAGTGTCATTGCGCTCGGAATGGAATATATCCATATTCCGGTTGTTTTTGAAGCTCCCTCGCGCCAGAACCTGCTTGATTTTTTCGAAGCGATGGAAGATGGTCGGGGAAAGAAGATCTTCGTGCACTGCGCCATGAATATGCGCGCCTCAACTTTTATAAGCCTTTACAATGAAATCCGCCTGTGTCAGCCGCGCGATATTGCATTTAATGTGATGCACAGGATCTGGGAGCCAAATGCAGTATGGCAGACCTTTATTGATACCATGCTCGCGGATCCTGGTCTCTGATTATTCCCAACTTCGTATCTGAAGCCAGGGCTTCCCTTTCGTTATTTCAAGTTGATTTA
>Ga0172375_10006626_pt1 | contig 16158 bp, 11 predicted proteins | sample LakKiv1m_FD_114537 | JGI IMG/M metagenome (GOLD analysis project Ga0172375, IMG submission 114537) | Freshwater microbial communities from Kabuno Bay, South-Kivu, Congo - kab_092012_11.1m | ecosystem: Environmental > Aquatic > Freshwater > Lake | place: Democratic Republic of the Congo...
ACTAAAACCTTGACCACCACGACCACCAGAGGAGAGAGAGCTTGATGCTACTGCTGAACTATTATCATTTGCACCTCTGGGTCCAATGGCTAAATCTATTGTTCTTCCGCCATCAGGTAGAGTAAATGTCCCCGATCTTCCATTTCCACCACTGCCACCACCGCCATTAGAATCACTCCCTCCGTATCCACCAGCACCTGCAAAGATTCTAATCTTTACATTTGTTGCATCATCAGGAATGATAACTGTAGAATTTGTGGTATATGTGGTCGCAAATGTGGTGACTGATGATGTTGTTTGAGTTGTTCCATTTGATGCAGTTGATCCACCAACAGACCATTGATAGGAAATTGCGCCTTGAGATTCGTCTGTTAATTGTCCAATTGCAGTAATTGTAGTATTATTATTAATGACTGCTGTTGTAGAACTTGGTTGTGTTACAATAGACATTCCAGGACGAACTGTTAGTGTTGCAGAGTTGGATGTAACTGGTTCATTGATTGCATTACCTGTTCCATCAACACTTGCAGGAACATATTCCGCAACAAAATAATACTGTTTGCCGTTAAAGTTTGGACTGACAGTATCCGATAATGTGAGAGTGCTAGTTGCTTGTCCCGACCATTGTGTAGACACTCCTAATGCACCAGTTTGATCATACCACTGATAGGCGATTACACCATCAAAAGTCCCTGTGATTCCAGTGGGAAAAACCGCAGTAGCGAGACCAGTAAAAGTAGCAGTTGCTCTGTGATTTACTGTGGTTGATGATGGTTGAGTAACAATAGACATGATTGGACCATTAAGATCCAAACTTGTAGGAGTATCAGGCCAAATCTGTTTACTCATGCGAAGTTTTGTCCTCCAACAATACCGAAGAGGCTGCTGCAACCATCAAATGACTTGAATGAGTAAATATCAGTTTTATTAGCAACTACAGTGACGACAGGTAAGACACCACCACCAGGCCAATATACTGTTAGACCCACTCCAGCAGAGGTCTTAAATGTATCAATACCAACAGAAAATGCAGTTGATCCTTGAGTAATCTTAATCGTGAATGTGGTTGATCCTGTTGGAGGATTGAGAATGGTGAATTGACTTACTGCACTATTAACATTAAGATTAAATGTTTGTGCTTTTGCTAAATCAACATTGACATTTCCACTTGAAATTGATAATTCTTCAACATTCTCAGAATATGTCTTGAACTTAACAGAACCTTCAATATCTAATTTTGCTCTTGGAGATAGTGTTCCAATGCCAACCAACTGTGATGATGTGGTTGTAATGACCGTTCCTGATGTTCCAACAATTAAAGTAGATGTCGTAACAATACCTGCTTTAATATTGGAAGAGGAACTATCCAATCTATATGTCGTGGCAGTTAAAGCACCACTCACATTAATATGAGCGGCAGTTACATCACTGTTAAAGATTGCACCGTTCTGAACATAAAGTGCTGTTCTACCAAATCCAGGATGTCCTAAATGTAAATTATAGTGCGGAACAGATGTACCAACACCAACATTAGATAGTGCTGCATTATAAATTCCAGTTCCGAGTCCTGCCTCAACTTGAGCCCATCCAGTTGCTGTTGCATTTAAGTTTGTCAGTCCCTGACCATCACCTATGAAGAATGCTGAAGTGACCGTTCCACCAACACTAATATTACCATCTAATGCAACAATAGTGCTTGCGCTTGGACCACCGACAACACGAAGTTTCTTACCATTTGGAGTCGTCCCAATACCAACTCCATCTTGATCAACAACAAAGAGAGATGTTCCTGCACCTACACGAAGAACAGAAGTTTCAAGTGATGTGCTTGCAATGCCTACTTGGTCATAGAGATAAACATTAGAATCCTTGGAGAGGCTGACATTACCAAATCTCTTCCAGTCTTTGTTCAGAGTATAAACCCAACCAACATACTTGCCTTGCTCTGGATTTTCATAGTAGATGACATCACCAGGAGTTCCAGCATTGACTGGTGTTGAGATTCCAACTGTATATTTTCTTGCAACAGTTGATTCACCCTGAATAAAGATTGAATTTGCCTCAATACCTCTTGCAGATGATGAAGTGACTTTATTGGTAAAGACAACAGGACCAGTAAATTCAGAGATTGCTTTTCCTTCGTCACCACCATCAACACGAATAGATTGTGTAAATGTTCCCTCTGTTGCAGAAACAAGATTGATTGAGGCTTTGGTGGAGATATCCTCACCTGTTACAGTTCGGATTGGAGTGTCAAAGATCTCCTCTTGACCGGTAATGGAACTAATCTTTTTATTACCACTATAGGCAATACCACGATCATTCATACCAGTGAAGAAATTCACCCCACCTTCTTTTTTGGTTGTTTGTGAAAGCAGTTCCTCTGTTTTATTAATAGCGCGATCTTGTTTGTCTGGTAATGCAGTGGAATAGTTTCCAGGACCGTAACCCACATATTCCCAGGTGTGACCAGATGCTCTGTTAATAGAGTGTCTTCTTAATTCAATTGGATATGGTTTGACTTTGCGAACAATTGACCCTGTGATATGTGACACGGCTCTGGTTCCAAGAGCAGCACGGAAAACTGAAATTGGATTAGTTGCAGGATTAGATGGAGTTGTTTTGACGCGAACAATTTCATCATCAATCGCAAAATAATCTCCAACCTGAACACCTAGATTTGCAATGTTTGTTAATCTAATATCTGTAGTAACAGCATCAGAAACTGCAAGTGCAAGAGTTGTGGTAATTCCAGCATAAGTTGGAACCATTCTGCCATTTAGACTTTCATCTTCAACTGTAATAGTGCCGTCGTTTGATGTCAGACCATTACGAAGAGCAAACATTGAAGACGCAGTAGCAACTCTAGAGGTTGTTGCACCAACACCAACATTAATAGTAAAAGTATTCAGATTGACACTTTGCCTGACAGTAAAATCATTACTGAATACAGGCATCGTTGCAATACCTGTAGAAATTTTAACTTTATTATTAACTTTAAGTCCGTGTGCATTAGAAGTAACAACGGTTGCGATACCTGATGTTGGATCAAATGTAAATGTGTTGATGCGAAGAGCCTCACCTGTCAGATATGCAACAGAGTTTAAAAGCGGAATTGTTCCAATTCCTGTTGTCATCACACCACTGATGGATGGATCACTAACAACCACAAAGCTCTTCGCAGATCCCACCTGAATATCAGCAATTCTATAGACTGTGTTATATGGTTTATAAGTATCCGATGTAACTCCAGCAATACGAATAACATCACCAACATTATCATAAATTCCAGTGACCTGAACAACAGCAGATACATATCCAGTTGTGGTTGCAATACCCACAACATTCATTGTATTACCAATACCATACGCACTACCGCCATCCATAATTAAGATATTAGTAATACCACCAGAAGCATCAACTGTGACTTTTGCAGTTGCATGAGATCCAGTTGTGGATGTTCCAATACCAACTAATTTTGCATTGTAATAATTTGCATTTACACCCGTTCCATATCCAGATCCACTACTTGCAACACTGACTTGAGTGACACGATTAAGTCCGTGATCAATACTGCTATGAATCAAATGAACGGTTCCACCAACACTAGTGACGACATTTGTTAAACCAATACCAACATCTAAATCAGAGATAAATTTATTGATTGTTTCTTTTGTGATGCTATTCTTTACATCATTAACAACAACTTTTCCGATTGTGCTGGAGAGAGCAAAAGAGGATGATGGATCTGGGTCAGCAATTGGTGTATCACGATTAACTTGAGGATACAGATTTTCTAATGGTTGAGAATACTTATCTGCTGTAAATGGCGTAACAGTTGGAGAAACAGATGAATTTAAAATTGTTAGGTAGTAAATACCATCTTGAGATCCACTAACATAAGGTTGAACCTGTTGAATATTTTGAATATAATATGTACTTTCATATCTTGTTCTTTTAAATCGTGGAAGATTTGTATCTCTTGTTAAGAGATCATTTTGAAATTCTCCAGGATCGGTATTAATACCAACAACAAACTCTCTTGCACTTGTGATGCCAGTGACTTGGAAGATGCCATTGAAACCAGAATTACCCACACCAGTTGTGTTTAATCCACTCTTAATATTAATTAATTCTACTTGAGAACCAGTCTTTAAATCGTGAGGCAGTTCTGATAAAATATATGCGGAGTTTGAATTCCAACGAGTATTTGCAATAAATCTAAAGTTTCTTTGTTGATTCGGATTGGTAATTGATCCTGAACCAAAGTAAGTCTGCACTTCAGCATCTGTTGACCCAATAGATGTGCTGGATTCTTGAATGATAAATGCATCACTTGGAGGTCTTCCGACAGCGCCACCACTAGAGGATGGAATGACATATCTTAAACGATAAGTCGTATCAACAGAATTTCTGGTGTCAGACTTTCGTTTGATAAATGATCTTGGTGTTGCGCTTCCTAGTGATGTAGTGCCAAGACCAACAACAACATTATTATAGATTTGATTATCAGTAGATGCAGTGGAAACTTTAATGAACCACTGACCTAATGTAGAATCATACTGAACTGGGTGACCAATATCACCAGAGTTTTTATCAGAAACTCTAGAGATAACTTTTAATGATCCACCAAGATTATTAACAGATATTGGACTTCCGTTCTCTGCATCCGTTTGTGTTTTTGCAAGTTTAATATTAACATTAGTCGTCAGTCCACTGTTGGTATTGCTATTTGTAATTGCATAGTAAACAATATTAGACTCTAATCCGTCAGGTAAACTACCGTTGTCACTTAATACACGAACAGACTCTGCATTTTCAAATGTATGTGCTTGAGTTAATGTCAGAGTATTACTGGTAATGCTATTAATACCAGATGGACTCCGATCAACATTAAATATCTTTTCAGAGGTCGCTTGAGAATTCGGCATCACAATGCGTGATTTAAACTCAAGAGATGTTCCTCCAGATGGAATCAAAACAAATAGATTATCTTGCTCTCTTGCGCCAACTCTATATCCCTCTAATACATTTTCAGGTGGAATGTCAGCGTTCTTTTGATTATAAAGATAAAGACGCTCATTTGTTGTTGCAATTCCTACCGTTGTTTCAATATCAATCGCATCAAATTCAATGGCATTCTCTGGAATTGGAAGTTCTTTTGGTGGAATAATATGAGTTACATAACCCAAATCATCTTGAGTAAATGCAGCATTTCTAAATCCAGATGCGTTTAGAGATCTTGCCCCAAAGTTAGAGTTGGAGTTGGTGATTGACATATCACCACCACTTTCCACAACGAAGTGTTCGGTATATCCAATTGCAAAGATTGAAACAGCTTGAATAATAGAATTATTTGATGCTTTAATGTGGAAGTTTGTAAAAGCAGGTTTAAAGACTGCTCTGGAGTCATTACTTAAAGTTTCATTTCCAGGAACTGTGCTGTCATCATATGCACCAGTCGTGGAATTATATTTAATAAATGCTGTATCATCTTTTTGCAGACCAATGCCAGTAAACTGAGCAACAACCATTGATCGGAAACCAGTTGCCTTACTACCATCAGCGTGCAAACCATTCATACCAAAAACAGATCTCAAGCTGCAGTTGAAGATGTATGGAGATGCTGATGTAACTGTATCAGACTGAAGTTGAACTGTAGCACCAGTTGCTGAAGGAAGTGCAGTGATAGGAGCATTCTGAACTTCATATCTAAATTGAGTTGTGCTTACCTTTTCACTGACAACAAACTGTCCGTTGTATCCAGGTGCAGTAATTCCTTTAATACGAATTGGAGTATCAACATCCAATCCAGCAACAGCAGAGGATGTGGTAACAGTAATAATTGGAGTTGCTGCAATACCATTACCTGCTCTAATGCTGGTGATACCCACAGATTGACCGGTTGATCCAACAATACGGAATTCATCAACTTTTGGTTGAATATCTAAACCTGTAGATGGATAATCTGGTTGAATCTCACGACCACTTGCAGTTCCATAAGCTAAACCAACTTTTTCATAATACATATCCAGATCAGTTCTGGTCGTGCTATATGTTTGGAATGTATCTTTAATGCTGACACCATTAACGCCATCAGCATATTCAAAACAAGTCAGTTTATGATGAGAAAAGTTTGGAACAAAAGTATTTGTTGTGTAGTCCTTGTAACACTCACCATTTGGATCCGCATCAAACATTGAGAACTGCCAGAAATAACATCCACCAGTTACACGAAAGAGTGCTGTTCTTTCAATATTATCATTGACCGGATTAGGAACATATTTTGGACGAATCTTCGTTTTTCTTAAATCCAAACCAACGATTGATGTGCCTCTGGGAACGATGACACCACCATTAATACTATTAAGTTTATAAAGAGCATTATTTGCGTTTGTTAAATCATAAGTAGTGGTTAGATCCCAAGCAGGAAAATCATTTGTGGTTGTGCCATCACGAAGTCTGAAGTTACCAATTCCATCAGGAATAAATCCTGGTCTATTATCGACAACATGATCTCCTGGATAAAGAAGAATTGTTGTTTGATTAAACCTATCATTATTCAATCCACGCTGATATGAAAATCTTGCTGCCTCAATCAGTGCTCTTTGAATTGTTTTGAATGGTCTTGTAAGGCTATTTCCTTTGTTTTCAACACTATCTGTGGAATCCAGATCAGTAGGACTCACATATAGAATATTACCACGCGCATTCTTGAGAAAATTCTCTAATCTGGAAAGACTCATCTTATTAGTTCTTATGGTTTCCGTTATAGATTATTTATCACAAGAAAAAAGAGACTGAAGTTGCCTCCAGTCTCTCTTATGCACTCCCTTCACACCCAGACACTATAACAGATTTAATGATTTGTTGTCAAGTATTTATGAAAGTGAGTAGTGAAGGGGACTACTAGTGCTTCAATGGCAAGTTGCCTGTCTCTTTGTGATATTAATGACATTTTGGAGTTTTGCGAACTCAAGCCACATGTCGGACTTGAACCGACGACCTACGGTTTACAAAACCGTTGCTCTATCCAGCTGAGCTAAAGTGGCATCAATCTGCTGGTAATAATTCGGGGTTTTCTAATTCTACATCAAAAAGCATTGGGTGGCAAAGTTCGTCTATCAGATAAAATGATGACCTGTAGAGTTCCTCTGGTTCGTATGCTAAAACTTGATTTGCTGCTTCTACTACTTCCGTTGTGTGCAGTGCAGTATGAGGCAGTTCATCAAATGTGAATGGAATTCCGTTTATGAAATACATCAGAACAATTTGTGTTCCTTTGTTATACCAACAATAAGCAGTTTCTATGCGATATTTCATAGACAACCGATTTTTGTTTATTTAGGTAGGGCGAGGGAGACTTGAACTCCCACGGGCATACGCCCAACAGATTTTAAGTCTGGTGTGTCTACCGATTCCACCACCGCCCCAAGAAATCACCCAGAGTAGGTGATTGGATTATACTTGAGATACTCCCAGAATGTCAATTTCATCTCTTTTTGTGTCATTCCACAATGTTTTGCTGCAGTTGGCAAGTTCCACTTTGCAGTAAAAAGTGCTTCATTTGCTTCTTTGACATTTTCTGGAGTTGTTTTGACAGGCACATCATAAAGTGCTGCCCTATCAATCTTTAAAAGACCCATTTATGAAAAAAGTATCGTGTGAAAAAATTACCGGGGATTTTTTTGCCCCAAAAATGGAATTTAAAGTGGATTTGCGTATGAGAGAGTGTCTTCACCCACTGTGCGACGAACGAAGTCTAACACGTTCATAAACTCATCAACGGTTTCACAGGACACTTGCTTTTGTGACCCTTCATTAGAATACAGATAGACGGTTTTTTTAAGCGGATCAACCACGCAGCGTGTCAAATACTCATCTTGCATTGGTTTGTTTGTTGATTACTGGACTATCATAGCACTGCCAAAGGTGCTTGTCAAGACTTATTTGTTGATTGCATATTGAGAATTGTCACCAGGATAATCCTCAATGGTGCTTCCCTCATACTCTACAATTAACTTTTCACCATCAATTCTTTCTGCATGAATCAAATAATAACAGTCAATTGCAGATGCATTTCCAGAGCGAATCACAATTCTTTTACCCCACTCAACTGCTTCCACAATCAAATCTTGAGATGAACCAATTTGAGTCAAAGTAACGGTGATAGTTTCTGGATCAATCAGTCCTACCCAATAATCAGGTAGTTCAATTACATCAGAGTCTGTAAGTCTGCCACGATAATAGACACCAGATTCTGGACCCTCTAAACAAACATGGCGAAGTCTCCATCCAGGTTTATTTGGATGTGGAATATCAAACGGTTTTCTGGATGTAAGAGTGATTCCACCTGCAGTGACTTCTGATGCAGTAACTGTAGAAGAGGTTTGTATAGACCCAGAAATATTAATACCACCTCCACCACTCATTTGAGTATTGACTTGTATGTTGTCAATTTGAGCACTGCCGTGTAAAAGTCTATCGCAAGCTTCTGCAGGGTAATCAGTGTCTCCTGTAATTGATTTTGTAATGTAGTCAAATGCTGCATCTTTGGTTCCAGATGTTGAACCAGTGCAGTTTTTAGTAGATGGACTATTACCTGGTGGTGCAAATTCGTCTGCCATTATTAACCCTCCTTCACATCATAATGATAGCCAGAGATAGAATACTGACTATTATCTCCTGGATAATCTGCTGGACTTTCTCCTTCATACTCTGAAATCAATCTCTCCCCATCAGCACGAGTCGCAAAGATATGGAAGAAACAATCAATTGGCATTCCACCATTTGCTTGAAGATGAATTTGATTCTCGCCAATTCTTTTAACAATCACATTCTGATGAGCACCAATAGGTGTTAGATTTACCGTGATTGTTGTTGGATCAACAAGTTTTTCCCAGTATTGTGGAAGAAAGATAATTGTTTTATTTGTAAGTCTGCCACGGAAATAAACATCATTGGATGGTCCCTCTGGGCAGGTATGGCGAAGTCTCCACCCTTCTTTGGTTGGGTGTGGAATATCAAAATTCTTTTTAGCAGAGAGAATATGATTGCCACAGCGAGACTTTACTTCTCCTTGAGCTGTGATATTGCCTCTTGCTAAAATATCAGAGGAAACAAAAAGATTTCCTCGCACCGCACTATTACCTCTCACAAATAATGATAAATCAGTCGGAGGTGTTCCGCAAATTGTTCCAGAAACTTGTCCTTTTGGTCCAGAATCTGCTCTTGGACCAATAAGCACAGTAGCCGTTGGCGGATAAGCAAAACCAGTGTCACCGACATTTAATGGTCCTTGAATATATGAAGACCCTTTGATTTTTGTATCAGCAACTCCCAGTGCTGTTGGTACGACATTTTCGGGACAACACAACAATTGCCCCTCGTATGCCCAAATTTCATCCATCGTAAAAGCCATAGTTCTCCTATTTAATTTGTCCTGGTTTTTTATCAGCACCTGATGCACAGGATGCACCATTTACGATTGGTGATAAAATTTGCATCCCTAGTTTTCCATCCAAAGTTAAAACACCAGTGGTTAAAAGTTTAAGTCCTTGTTTTGCATCTAATGTGATAATTTTAGAGTCAATTTTTGCTGATTCATTTGCACGAACCCAAAAAACTCCCTCTGGACTATTACCTGTGGCAGTGATTTCAACATCAGTCCCTTCAATACGAACTTTACCATCTCTTGCTTTGATGATAATATCACCATTTTCTGCTTCAACAAAAATACCATCCTGTCCTTTTGTTAAATCTTCACCAGCAACAATTTGAACACAACCTGGAGAATTTAATGTCGTCCATCCTTCACGAACACCATCCTCATCCATAGCAAGAAAGTGTCTGCCATCAAGCCCTTGTAATTTTGCACTGGATGTTACATCACCTTTTGGACTTAAAAATCCAAAAGACAATGCACCATTCATTGCAGCAAGGATTTGAGTAAAAAAGTTCTTCTTCTCTGCCATAACTTAATGGGGGTTCTTGTTATTTATTAGTAACCGTAACCGCCTCCACCAGGAGGAGGTGGCGGTGGTGAAGGTGAAGGAGGTGGCGGTGGCGGTGGTGAAGGTGAAGGAGGTGGCGGTGGAGGTGGTGAAGGTGAAAGAGGTGGCGGTGGAGGTGGAGGAGGTGCAGGAGTAGGTGTTGGTGCAGAGATTACTGCGGGGGCAGATGTTACTGTCGGTGCAGGCGCTGGTGTTGGTGCAGTCGGTGTAGGTGTCGTTTCTGCTTCAGCGGGGACAACGATTCTTGTTGAATCACTTACTACACTTTGAGTTTCTTTTAGAATACTTTCAGATTTGGTATTATAAACACGAGTAATTTGACCACCCGTGTTTTGAGTTCCTGCATATTTAAGACCATTCTCAAAATAAACATTACCATAATATGGTTTTCCATCTACATAACCCTGAACAGTTAATCCGACCAGATCAAAAACCTGAACGACATCTCTTGCAACTTCTTGTGTAAGGGGGTCACGAATAACCTCAAACACGGGAATAAATGTTGCATTTAATCCTGTTTCAGTATCAATACAAATATACGGACGCTCTGTGTAATTACCTCCTCTAACAACATTTACAGATCTTATTTTTCCATATGGGTCGCACTGATAGGAAAGCACAGTTCCATTTGTTGCTGATACTTCCCTGCCATCACGAATACTACATACATCCATCTTATCAACTCCACAATTATAGTTGATTCCTGGATTTTTTACAATCACCTCTTTAAGTTTGAGAAGTGCAGGATATTGTGGTGCTGTTTGTGGTGGTGGTAAATATCCACGACCACTATCAACAATAATTGTATTAACAACTCTACCATTCTGAATCAGAGTCTGCACCACAGCTCCACTTCCGTTATTACAAGGGTCAATAACTTGAACAAATGGCGGAGTCTGATATCCATAACCACCATTCACAATATCAATAGCAATCAATTCACCTTTTGTATCAATGATTGGATTACCCTCTGCACCAATCCCCTCTCCACCAAAAAAGTTAAGAGTTGGTGGTCCGCAAGGTTTTGGTGTAGTATCGCAGGAATCAGATCTTAATAAATCTTTAGTCGTCAGTCTATTTACTTCATCAATCGTTAAGTACCGAACTCTTCCATCTCCATCTCTAAAAATATAAGTGATTCCTGCAGGAGGAGCAGCAACATTGATTACTCCCTGCATTGATGTATGATTTTGACAGACATAATAATAAGTGCCTGGTCTTACTCCAGTGGTATTCCAAGCAATTGTGCCTCTTTCAAACCCATTATTTGTTACTTTTCCTGTAGTTACGCCATCGGTTATTCCTGTAATTCTTTTTGTTTTAATCCAAAATGGATGACCGACAGCAACTAAATTAAATACTAATGTATCTCCTACGGTTACATTCAGAGTTGGATTACTTCCAAAACCATCACCCGTGAATGCATAATTACCTGCACCGTTATTTGTTACACCATAAGTTTTTGTTATAGGAGCATATTTTACTCCACCATTAAGTTTATCATAATCATTTGCCTCTTGAATTGAAAGACCACTCACATATCCTTGTGTTGGACTAATATATCCTACTTTAATTGAATCAAGAGAGGGAGGTGATAATGGCATTATGCTCCACTCCCTTGACCTGGTTCAATTGTTGTCGGTGGAACCGCATATAATTTATCAAATGATGCTGCAGTTGCTTGAGCCGCTGGATTTTGTGCTGCAGATTGTTTGAGACTTTCAACTGCATCTGCTGCTACTTTTCCAAGTCGGAATGAGTTTGGATTTTCTGTTCCAGGTTTTCCACTACCTCCATCTTGAAGCGTATGAGTGTCATTCGGAGAGCATTTTGGTTTTGGATCACAATCAAACAGAGATGTCAGGGAAGAAATAAAGTCCATTGCAGCACCAATATCAAGATTAAGTCCTCCTAATGCACCAAGTTGTCCTGCCACTGCTCCAATATTTCCACCTGCGAGAGCAGCACCTGCTTGTTGAACTGCACCAAGAACTTGAGGACTGACTCCTGCAAGTTGTCCTACAGAACTTGTTAATGCACCAATGTCTCCTGACTTAATCGCACCGAATGCACCTCCAACACTTGATAGTATTTGTGGATTCGCACCAAAAGCACCTGCCATAGAACTCAATCCACCAACAAGATCGTTATTATTAATTGCTTGCACGGCTGTGGTGAGAGCACCTGCATATTGTGCTGTATCTTTTCCACCGAGTGCTGCTAAACTTGTTAATCCTTTCGCAATATCTCCACCTTTAAAAACACCAACAACTGACCCGATAATATTAGAGTCAATTCCCAAAGTTCCAGCAAGAGTTGATGTTAAAGCACCTACAAGATCACCAGATTGCAAAGCTGCTGCAACTGCTTCTGGACTAATACCACTTGAAACTGTTTTATTTCCAGCAGATCCAGACTGTGATGCTGCAGCAGGAACACCAGCAGCACTTAAGGAAGATTGAATTTGAGAAACAACAGGACCAATCGCTTCATCATAAACTGCGAGCATTTGATTTACATGCTGTCCTATCACACCTCCGACCAATTCTTCTGCAGAGCAAATTGGAACAGGACGATAATAACCTTCTGGTGGTAATGGTGGAACAACACTGCTTCCAGGAGTTGTTAATTGTGGTTCTGGTGGTTGTCCTGCTGCAGGTGGTGGTGTCTCGTCTTTTTTCTTATTCAAACTATCTGCGAGACCTTGTTTAGTTAGTCCCTCCAATGCGCCAGCGAGTTTATTAAACAAACAAGAAATTTTTTCCAATCCCTTAATTTTGAGTTGCAACATTTCAATTCTAAATGTTGGTAAGGAAATTTTTTCTAGTTGCTTAAGTGCTTTATTAAATTTGTCGGTAATAAACTCTTGAATCTTTCCGTAAATCTCTTTCATAAATTTAGATATTTCTTTTGATGCATCATCAAGTGCTTTATTAATATCTTTCATTGTATTTTTGATATTCAAACTCACAGCATCAGAAAATTCTTTTAATGACTTTTGAAACTTCTCTATTTTTTTCTGTAAGTTCTCAATGACAGTCTGAATGCCTTTCATTGCACTCTTTTCTGCTGGGTCTGGACAAGAGAGAGCGTGCTTTCGATCTAAAACTTCTTCTATTTTATTGTCTGTTGCAGACTTTTGTTGTGCTGCAGTTGGTGTTTCTTTAGTAGGAACAGCACCAGCGGCAGGTGGATTGTTGGGATTGTTTCCTCCTGTTGGTTGTCCGCTTGAACTTGTTCCTGATGGTCTTGATGTTGCTAAATTATCATCAGAAGCTTTTTCACCAGTTACATCTGGTGCAGAACCACTATATCCACTTTGTGAAGTAAAGGGTTGATTAGTTGGTTTATTACTTGCTTTTGGTGTTTGTGCATTTGCACCCAATACACCCATAATTACGGGGACTTGTTGGTCTTGACCGTCCAAGAAAAATCCAAAAACAAAATTTCCTTGTTTGATTGCTGGTGTTTGGAACGATCCACCCTGTCCTCCACCTGCAGTAATGGGATACATTACCTGAGCCCAGGGGAGTTGGTCTGATTTTATTGTTGCCTCATCCTGATCATGAAGTCCAATAATTCTAACTTTATATCTGTATCCCCATCCAGGAACCTCATCTGGACTTTTAAATTTTTGTGGTTTTGTGTTTTCACGCCAGTTCTCATCGTTGGGTATTTGACCTACCCACCAAAGAAAACTACCACCTAAAAATCCAGGATTAAAAAGAGCACCACCTTCCATTTAAATCAATCCTCGTAAATCTTACACTCTGATGCATCTGGATGTTCATCACAATACATTTCAAATGCTGTTGGATCATGCTCCTCATCGGGATGATTCGCTTGATACTTCTCAAGATGATCCAACTCATCTTCGACATGACGACGCATTTGTGGAGAGAGTGTTGGATTCTCTAATAAATCTTTATCATCATTAATATGTTGCTGAATGCTTTTGTCTAACATTGTTATAATGGAATACGTTTCGTGTGATTACCTTTTCTACCAAAGGAATCTCTAACAAGATTCATTTTAGTATAAGTTTCATTTGGAGTGATGTAGTGACACAAGTCTGCTATTATATATTCGCCAGAATACTCTTTATTCAGTTCATCACTTTTTAATGGACGAAGACCTGGAGTATCTAAAAACACTTTATCACCTGCGTGTAATGAAAAATCTCCTGCGATTGTAATTGTCTGCATCCCTGCAAACATTTGATTATAACGACGAATAGCTTGATTCAGAACACTTTGTGTCTCAAAATTTTGATCTTTTGATTTTCCAATTTGTTCTTTAACTCCTCCTGTTGGAAGAGTTCCGACATCTAATAACATATAAGTTGTGCGAGTGCAGGTATTTTTAAATTTCTCATTAAGCACTGGTAGATCTTTACCTGCCAGTTTTGTTCCTTTCTTTGACTCATCTGCTGTTTGTAGAATTACTTTATACTCACAGGTAAATGGATTAAAAAGAACAAGTCTGGTTCCATATGCACCCATTTGTAACTTATCCTGCACATCTACAGCATTATCTGCTTGTTGTTCTAAAACTTTTCCATCATATCCTGCAGGGACCTGACCATCTTTATCACTTGATTCGTTAAAAATTAATGACCTTTTCTTTTCTTGTGCGAATAAACTATCAATAGATTTAAATTTAAATCCTTCAGAAGTTTCAAAGAAAAAGAATCCAGCACTATCTCCTTTTTTACCATCTTTACTTGGAACTGCTGCTTTTGATAACCAATTCAATGCATAATATGGCTTACGATTGTTGCCGATAAAGTTGTAATTATTTGTAGTTTCCTCTATGTCTGTTTTCTTCTTAGTCTTCAAATTATTTTTAAGTATTTTTTTAATATGCTCTGATATTTTACCATCAAATCTTGTGTTTAGTCTAGACTTTATATCTTCATTACGGAGGAATTCCTCTGACACCATATTAATTACAATTCTAGATTTTTTAGTATCTTCATAGGCTGGTGTCACTTTATTAATATACAAAGTTACCTTCATTTTGTTTTGATTATTATCCTCAAATGCAATATTAACTTCCTCTGTACCGACTAAAGGGAGACCTTCTATTGTTGATTTACCATCAATAGCACCACCCGTATCATCAAACATAATTTCAGCTTTCACAGTATCCTGTAAAATACTCTCAAAATACATCAAGCGAGCAAGACGAGGACCAGGTGCATCTAAACCACCCAACAAACTTACAACTTTACTTTTGTCTTTGTTTGATTTGATTTCTGCTTTGGTTATAAAGGAAGATGAAGCATTCCTTGATACGTTTGCTTGTGCCATAGTTTATTTCCCCTAATTATATTTAACCACCCTTGTATAGACCTGCAGCATAATCATCTCCTCCTCCACCACCGCCAAGTGCAATCGCAAAACCACCGCCACCCTCTCCACCCACTGGCACTGGTACTTCAAATGGAACAGGGACCTCTATGAATTCTGTGCCTTGTTGTTCATAATCAGTGTACATCTGAAGAACATTTGCGAGTTCTGGTTTTGTTTTTGCCATATTTAATTTTTCTAAGAGTTGTGGGGCGAGTCTATCCAGTCCAGCAGTTGTATCAGCATCAAAGACAAACTCTGGACCTTTTTCTCCCAGAATAGCTGCTGTTAATTTACGAACTCTGCCACCCTTTTCTAAGGCAACGTGAACATGGTGATAGTGTGCTGCATTTGTTTTTTCTCCCCAATAATCTAAACCAACCCTCTTACCATTAGCAATACCAAATCCAAGAGGTGTATAGATTAGTTGTGTGAGAGACGATCCGTAATTTTGAACAAGGTGTTGAGCAAATGCCAATTGTTGTGGAGTTCCTCTACCAACAGCATCATTAGAATAATCTCTTGCTCTATTTAATCCATGATAACCACGATCCCCCGCACGATAGGCACTTGTTATACTTAATCCAAATTGCTTAGCTATTGGATTAAATTGGTCAACACTTGAGGCTTTTCCAGTGCCCAAAGGACCTGTCATACCAGGACCGGTTCCTCCTGGAGCGGCAGTTGCTGTTGCTCCAAAGTTTGGGACAGAACCTATTTTATTTTGTTTATAATTATATTCCCATCCAAACCAATTATCTCCACCTTTTCTTTGAATGCTTGGAGGTCCACCC
>Ga0172375_10006628_pt1 | contig 16146 bp, 15 predicted proteins | sample LakKiv1m_FD_114537 | JGI IMG/M metagenome (GOLD analysis project Ga0172375, IMG submission 114537) | Freshwater microbial communities from Kabuno Bay, South-Kivu, Congo - kab_092012_11.1m | ecosystem: Environmental > Aquatic > Freshwater > Lake | place: Democratic Republic of the Congo...
AGAATGATATATTTTCCGGTTAAAATTTTAAATGTTTTTTTAATAATCATGTTAGAAACAATTTTTGATTCAGTTGCTTTTGCATCTGCATTATATTTGTTACCAGAACCTTTATTTCCAGCATCAATTAGTTCACCACGTAATGCAAGTTAAACATTATGTTTTACTAATAATTATCAATGAAAAGTTTGGTCACCTTCATCGCATCTTCAAATTGTTCATCTTCTAATGCAATTTTAGTTCATAAAAATCAACAAATGATTTTGTATCATCTAAAAGTTCAGGCTCAAGATGAGAAATTTTTTCATCAAAAACTTTTTGAAGTCAGTTAAGATCCGTTACAAACTTGAGTTCATCTTGTTTATAAACAAATTTATCCTTCTCGAAATCACAATCAAATGTGAACTTCCAATAGATATTCGGATCATTCTGCTCTGATGAATATGCCTCTTCTTTACATCCAAAAAATTCGGCAATTCGGGCATTAAGAATTTTCTGATTCCGTGTCGTTATCTTTGGTTTTGATTTTTACATTTTTATTTGTGATTGAAAAATACTCTTTCCAAATTCTATGTTTTTCTTCTTTTGAAAAAAATCCATCTTCAAATGCATGTGCGAGTGCATTTTTTCGACCAATTGTTCTGGAAAAAACATCATTTGGACTGCAGATTGAACATCCACCTGATATATGTTGAAATCCAGGAGCGGAAATCGTACAAACTGTTGCAATTCCTTTCTTACCATGATTGTTAATAGTAACATCATGAACATAAGTAAAATCAAGATGAATCGTTTCTTGATCATCACATATATTTTCAAAAATAATTTTCATAGCTTTTTGTTTTTAATTGGTTAAATAACAAGTTAGAATTGTTTTTCTTTTTTTATTAATGATAAACACTAATTTATTATGTTGTAATGTAACTATTCGATCATCTCTTGTTTTAATCTCTGACTTTTGTATGCGATTTTTAACTTCTTTAATCAATCTATCTCTATGAATTTTAACATATGCCAATGAGCATGATGAATTAACATTAAATACTCTTTCAGAATATTTTTGAAGAACATGATCTGTTGGATAAATATTTCTATAAAGAAGATTTTTAATTGGTTTCATATCATAAAATATAAAGAATTTTTTATGAACTTTTTATAATTCTATCATATAAAACTATACTTCCAGCAACTGCAACGTTTAAACTATATGCTCCAGGGAGTTGGACTATGCTATCACATTTTTCTAAAATTTCAGGTGATAATCCAATATCTTCCGCCCCCAAAAGATAAATTACATTTTTTGGATGTTGAAATTCTTTTAATGGAATTGATTTTTCGGATATCTCAATTCCAACTAAAGTGGACCAATGTGGAATAAAATCATAAAACTGTTCAAATATTTCAAATTCAATTAAAGTAAGATGTTTTGAAGCATTTGTCGTATCACCAGGAAGTCGCTTGAATCGTTTTCCGATTAAGAAAATAAAATCAGCACCAAATAAATGTGCAGTTCTGAAGAGTGTTCCATAATTAGTTTCATTCTTCATGTTGAAACATCCTATTCCAAAATATCCTTTTGTATTCATATTTCCTGAATTCAGCTATAAAAATAAAAAGAATTTTTCAGATATCCAAATTTATTCGTGCCAAATTTTACTAAAACCTTTTTCTAGTTTCAACTCTATAACATTATCAATCATATCTCTCATAGAATCAAGATGTGAAATAACTAAAACAAATTCAAAATAGTTTTTAAGATATTCAAATAATACATTAAGCTGATTTATATTATTTGAATCAAGTGAACTAAACCCTTCATCGATAATAAGAAAGTTTGGTTTAGGAATATTAGATATTCGCATTAATGCAATTCTAATAGCAAGAGAAGATATAAATTTTTCCATGCCAGATGTAAGTTCTAAAACCCAATATTTATCTTCATATACAATATATAAATTAATATGATTATCATCCAAATTGATTAAGTTATTAAATTCAACAATCTGAGATAAGATATTATTTGTTTCTGATTCAAGAACTGGTACAACTTTTTTAATTAATTCATATGGGATGCTATTTCGATGAATTGCTTTTAAATAATATTCGAATAATTTATACTCTTTTTCAAGTTCGTGAATTCTATCTATAGTCTTCATTATTTCTTCTCTCTGAGTTTGAAGAACTTTTATTTCTCCATGAACAGTTCTATTTTCGGTTAAAATAAAATTAAGTTCATTTTCTGTAATCTTTAGTTTATTTTGAAATCTTGATATCTTTTCTTGAATAAACTCATTTTCTTTTATTGCTTTCTCATTTTCATGATAAAATTGAATTTTTCGTTCGATATCTTCTTTAATTTTGTTTTGATAATTCTGTCTTTCAATTAAAACATTCTGTTCTAATATAAATTTATTATATGAAACTCTCAATTTATCTTTACTCTCTTTAATTAAAGTAAAAGCACGTCTTTCTTCTTTTATATTAGATGAACTACTAATATCAGTTTTAATTTCTTCGATTTGACTTTTTAATGTATTTAGATTAATTAAATTCTCACTATAATTTTTCTTTGTTTCGATTGCATCTTTAACAAAGATATTGTTCATACAAAAATTACAATTGGGATCATATTCAAGTTTATCAAGCTTTTTTAGTTTTTCTTCTTGATGTTTAATTTCAACATTTAGAACAGAAAACTTTTTATCGAGATTTGTAATTGATTTCTCGAGATTATCTAAACATTCTTCTTTATTTTTTAATTCATCTTCATTATACTTTTTGAATTCTGACGCTAAAGTTTGAGCATTTATAATAACAGTTTCAATTTTCTTTTTTAAATCATTGATATCATCTCCAATACTTTTAAGTGTATCCTCATTATTTGACAGCTCTTTTCTGAGTTGGTTAATATCAATGATGCTTTCAATCTTGACTAGCTTTTTTGAAAGTGAAATTATATTGGAATTAGAAGTTGATTTAACTAATTCTAATGATTCTATTTTCTTTTCTGTCTGCTGCAGTTTCTTCTTATTAATTTGAATTCTCTTATTAATACTTGAAAGTTCTTCATCATAATCTTTTTTACTGAATTCTTTTATAAGTGCACCAATTTCTTTACTCTTATCATTTCCCAAATTATATAAGTCTTCAAATATGTCAATTCCTAAAAATGAAGAAAGAATCATTTTTCTTTCAGATTGTGATTTATCTATAATTCCATTAGAATTATTTTGAAGTGAAATTGCAGTTAAAATAAGATTATCAATTCCGCCAACTACATCATATATATTTTCATCTGTCGTACGACGTTGATCACCATTTAATGAAACTTTATTTCCCGAATCATCTTCTGTCCAAAAATCAACAAAAACCTGAACCGTTTCTTTATTATTGGCTGCTTTAACTCTTTTTGCTTGTTTTTGAATAAAATATTTTATGTCATTTATTTTAAAACAAAATTCACTATGAAAGTATTTTTTGTTGACATTCATAACATCAACGGAACGAGTTGTTCGAAAACTTTTGTTTCCAAGTAAAAACAAAAGGATACTAATAATAGATGATTTTCCATGTGCATTTTCAGCAAAAATTCCATTGATTCCCTTAATCTTTGTAAAATCAATAAAATTATCTTCACCATAACTAAACATATTTGAAAACTTTAGATAAACTGGTTCCCAAATTATATTGTTAACTTCTTTAATTTTTAACTGATTATTCAATCTTTTATTAATCTCATAAATGATTTCAAACTCATCATCATCTAAAAATACACCTTTTGCTGAAAGATATTCATTTATTAAATTATTCTGATAAGAAACATCATATACATTTCCAATTACATCAAAACCAGTCATCCATTCATTTGGATTTTGTTTATCTATAATTGTGTTAACAACAACATTTGTAATATTAAATCTAGTCCTTAATTCAGATAAAATTGATTTAATATCTGCTTTTAACATATTTCTATCAACTTGTAATCTTAACTGAGTATGTTTAGGAAGATTTAATTCATCTGGTAATTTGGGTTCTTCTAATCTTAATGTATAATATCCATAATCATTTGGAAGTTCAACAAATTTATATTCTCGTTTTGGAACATTCCAAACTAAAAACCCTTTATTTAGAGATTCGCCTTGGTTCTGTTGAATAAGACTGCCTGGAAATGCTATTGTCTTTTTATCATTTAATGATTGCATTCTATGAATATCTCCAAGACAAACAATATCAAAACCATCAAATGTATTAATTGTTGTCTTACTTTCAATTTTAAATCCAACATCTGTTTTTGCACAATCAACCGGACCATGGGAAATAGCAATTTTATTTTTAGATGTACATTCGGTTGCTAATGGATATGGCGATTTATCAAGAACGGAGAAAACAGCAAAATCAGTATCGGCAACTCTGTAAATATCATTTTTCTTAAAATAAAATAAATTAGGATGATGAAGTAATTTAACTATTGGAGATAACGCATCTAATCGAGATTGATTATTCAAATTAGCATCATGATTGCCCGGAATCAAAATGGTAGGACAAAGATTCGCACACCCTGTCAGAAAAGCTCCAGTTAATTCAATTAATTCTGGGCTCATATCTGTTTTTGCATGAACTATATCTCCAGCAATTAAAATAATAGTTTCTGGTACTAATGACTTTTCTTTCTTGACATATGAAAAGAATTTTTTAAAAACATCTTTATATTCTTTATGTCTTTTAAGATTTCTAATATGAATATCTGCAATATGAATGAGTTGTTTTATTTCTTCGAATTCAAGTTTAATTTCTTTTTGCATTCCTTATTTTTTTCAAATTTTAATTTTTTACAAATTTTTTGAACTTTTGCTAAATCGGATCGTTTAAAACTTAAATCCCAAGCTATTGGTCTAATATGTTTTCCATCGAAATATTCATTTTCAGGAGAAAGATTTAATGAAGAACATATTAAATCAAGAAAAGACCTATCTTCTACATATATCTTACACCAATCCGAATTCATATTCCAAATTTCATATGTTCCAGTTATAACTAAAGAATCAATCTTTTTATTTGTTTGTTCTTCTTTCTTGGATCTTTCTCTTTTTATTTGAGAAATTGGTTGTATTGAAGCATCTTTCTTCGGCCTACCCCTCTTTTTAGGGATCGATTGAATATTTATTAATGTATTATCTTTCTTTGGTCTTCCTCGTTTTGGTTTTTCAACTTCTTCTTTTTTTGGATGACCCCTTGGTTTTTTCAGTGGTTGATTAATTGATTTCATTTTAATTTCATTTTAATAATATCACTAAATTTGATTTTTATTGAGTTATTTGTTATTTCCATTAATTTTTTATATCCTTCTTTTGCTGCATCATTTTCCCCAGTCATTTGTAAAAAATATACATTCAATCCTTGACGATAAAATTCTTCTATAATTTTAATTGAATCTTTTATTGCATCGGGATCGAGACCGATATAAATATTTTTAACTTTTTCGGTTATGATTTTCATTTTAAGCTTCTCAGAAATTTGCTTCCCAAATAATGGGATTGCATTTCTTCGATAAGCAATTGCATCAAATGGACCTTCAAATAAAGATATTGGAAGTTTCCAGTTTATGAATAAATCAAATCCAATAATATCTTTTGAAAGATTTACATTTAAATATGGGATTGGATCATCTTCATAATACGATCTTGCAGTAAAATAATTTAAATTACCAATATTATCATAACTCGGAATGATAATTCGATTTGCAAATCTTCCCGTTTCACAATAGCCTATGTTATATCTTAATATTTCTATTGGAGAAATTTTTCTCTTTTTTAGTATGTAATAAATAGCATTTCTATATTCTGGGTTTTTCGTTTCCTTTAAATATAATGATTTAAATTCTTTTGGTAAAGATAAAAATGTACTTTCTGATTTGTCTATTTTTATTTTATCTTTATTTTTATGAATAAATGTATTAACATACTCCCCTATTGATTTTATTATCGTGTTATCTATTTTCATGGCATGTAACAGAGTCTCTATTGATTTACCACCTTTGTTACATACCCAACAATGCCATGCCCCAAACGAAGGAGAATGAGGATCTAATTTAATTTGAAGTTTTTTCTTTCGGTGAGAACAAAAAGGACAAAAGAAAGGAATGTTTCCATTAGATTCATATCCTCCCTTTCCTAAATATCTTTCTAAGAATTGTTGTGAATAACTATCGATCATATCATTTAATTAACTGCCGCAACTATTGCTAAAATACCAACCACAATAGTAATTGTTCCTATCCCTCCTGCAGTCCATTTTAAATTTCTAATCTCTTTTTTTTGTTTTTTTATGATTGATTCACAATCATTATTTAGTTTTTTACTCTGATGATAATCATCATTTAGTCGTATATTTTGATTTTCTAATTCTTTAATTGTATTCTGTCGTTTAAAATCAAGTCTTTTATATGTATTTACTAAAATAACAAGAGAATCTTTCTCTTCAACAACTTGTCTTAAATATACAAATATTTTATTTGCTTCTTTAATTCTCCAAATTGGAAGTAAAACAAGAGTATCTCCTGGCGCTTCGTTAAAAACTACTAATCTGCAATCTTCGGTTGAATTCGGTTTAGTCAGGATCGACGTTGGTTTCAATTGCGAAAAACCATAAAGACTCGTTAGCATTAAAGCTATTAATACGATTAAGCTCTTTTTCATATTTTTTCTTTATTAATTTATAATTTTGTTCAATTTCAATTATTCTTAAAGAATCAGTTTCTGCTAACGCTTTCCAATAACTAATTATCTTTGCTGATTCTATACTATCTTTTTTGTGTTTTTCTTGAAGTTCATTAAAATGTTTTTTCCACAGTTTTAAATCTTCTGATGTATCGCTTGGAATAAATATTCCCCGAATGAAGAACCCTCCAACTAAAGCACCAATGATAAGAATAACCCAAAAGTATTTTAATATAAACTCTTTCATTTTTTTATCAATAAATTAATCAACTCCTTTAATTCTAAAACTGCATATGTTTTGCTTCTGTTTCTTTTAAATACTACAAGAGGAATTCTATTCTTTTTTGTATTCTTTTCTGCTTGTTCTAAGCTCGACCAGATATTCAATTTTTCATGATTTTTGCATTCGATATCCAGTAAAATTAATTTTTCTGCTGCCGGAGATAATTTAATATCTCTTCCTGTCTCTCCCATTATAGTACATTCAATATCTCCTTCGACTAATCCATCATCTTTATATGCCTCTCTTAATAAATCTCTTACATCTTGTTGTAACCTACGACCTTTCGCTTTTCTGCTTGATACTTTCATAAAATAAAGATTTAAAACAAATTTAATTAAAAAAACTTAAAAAAACAAATTTTTTTGTTATAGATTTCTCCAATCATCTGGCATATTGAACTCTTCAAATGGTTTATCTAAAAACATTTGATATTCATCAATGTCAATTAATTCAAAACGAGAAAGCCGTGGTATGTTCATAACAGGAAAGGTCCTATGAGATTTTATTTTTGGCACTTCAATATATCTTAAATTTATATTAAAATCTGGAGAAATAGGAATCAATATTTTTGTTAAATCATTTATTTCATTTCTAAGTAAACGAATCAAATTTTGCATTTCTTGATTTGTTTCTGGGAATCTCCAAAATGTTAATGTTCCGGATGAACAAAATATTCTTCCATTTATTATTTCTTTTGGGTTATCTGGAAATAAAAATCTTTGATTTTTTGGGGGTATATATTTATTTGCCGATGGATAAAAGCTATTTTTTATCTGCCCATGTATATATCCCGAACTTCTATTAATAATTTTATCATCTTTCGATTTCTTCTTAATATCTTCTTTAAACGGATATGCAACATATATTTTACCATTATAAAGATAAAAAATTATAGTATCAACATCAAAATAACTTCCTTCAGATGAACTATCTGAACTTTCATTTAAGACTTCTCTTATAAGGTATTTTAATTCTGATCTTTTCATTTCATAAATTCATTAAATATCAAATCGAACGATGTACGTCATTTCCATATTTTTTAGCCTTGGAATTGGTTTTGAAATTTTACCAATCGCAAGGAGTTCATATTTATCATTATATAATCCAACTTTAGTAACATAAGGAGTGAATAATGAGCTAGTTGCAAAATCTTTATATGTTTTTATATTTCTTCTGGATTCTTTAAATAAACTATCATTCCATGAATAATTATAATCCCCTGGTTCAGTTGTACATAAAAATTCATATTCATAAATTTTATTAGTGCCATATCCATTAAAGCTCCAACTTACTGGATAAATAGCTGAGTCTAAATCAATATATGAAAAGAAATCTCTATAAAATTGATTATCACTTGTTATAACAGCTATCCCTTCTGGATAAAATATATTTCCAACATAATAATTAAATGACTGTGATAATATATTTTGTGATATCTCATTTATCATTGTAGATGATAAGGCAGTTTCCTTTATTTCAACTTCCTTTATATTTGCATGGAGATGATGAGTATGATTCCCAAGCATACCAATATAAAGTGATCTTGAATTATGAGTGTCACGAGAAGAAAAATCAGAACCAGAATTATTTAATGTACCATCTATATAAAGCTCGAGTAAAGATCCCGTTTTTTGGCAAATAATATGATGATAATTACCATCATTTAATGAAACACTTGATGTAACAATAGAATGATCATTTCCATCGTTTCTATCAAATTGAATCTTTCCATTATCTCCACCCGATTTTAACATTTGGATGTTATATGGAAATTTAAATGATCCATCATTTTTTGAAATAATTGTTTCAAAATCTATCGAACCAGTAAAACTAGATGTTGTTGGAATTTTTAATAAACATGAGATATAAAAATCTTCATTCCTTTTGAAATTAAAAATATCATTATGATCAATTGTTATATTGCTTCCCGAATTATAAAAATATGCAGTTTGACTATATGATTCAGATAAAATCTGAATATTTGTTAGTTTAGCATGATTTCCATTTAATGATCTATCATAGATATATTTATTTGAAATTTGATTGAGTCCAGTCCCTTTTTTAAATTCATATCCATCAGAAAAATTCCACCTACCAACACTAGCAGTTTGATAAGTTTCTATTTTATATGAAAGAGAACTTGAAACAGTAGCATCAATTAAATTTCCATATGAATCATCAATAATATTATGAATAGATTCGGAAACTTGAATCGCTATAGAAACCATCCCTTTTCTTATACCCTCACCAAATGAATTACGAGGAATTGAAAATAAAAAACATTCATTAAAAATTTCTTTTTTGTCTCTATTAATTGTTAAATCTGGTTGATTTTTATCATAAAGATTATAATATAAATGCTTAATAGAATCAAAAACTAAATATTGATATTCATTATTTTCTGTAATTGGCCACGAATCAGAATTTATTTGTTTTTGCCCTCCATAATAATAACCTCTAAATAATTCAATATCATTAGTATTACTTCCACTAATTGCTGTTAATGTTTTATAAACAGGAAATGGTGTAATACTAATGGCATTTGGTTCTAATTTTTTATATATGAAAGACATATTTTTTTCATTTTTTCGGAATTCACCAATGAGATTTTATCAATCCAATTAATGAAACAATTCATACTATTTTAGAAATTAATAAACTTTTATTTCAACTGGAGTTGATGATAAAAGTGCATCTGTCTTTGCAGCTGAATAGCTTCCCGATTCTGCAATATAAGTATTAAGAACAATAACAGTCGTTGATGATGGATAAATTTCAGCAAAGCTTCCACTCTCAACACCACCTAATAATCGACCAACTGTACAATATGTTTTATTTGTAATAAATACTGGTTCAACTGCTGTTATTGAAAAACTTCCAGTTGCTGTTCTAGCCCATGTTAATGTGCCTAAACTACCAGATTCTGCAACTACAGCTGATGGGGCTGCTTCTGCAGTTTGTGTTACGATAGCAAGATAAGATGTGTACGGTCTTTCTGTTTCTTGAATGACTCCAGTTTGTGCATCTGGGGTAATACCTTGATCAAAAGTTATCATTTTTAATTTCTCCTTTTTTTTGTTACAAAAATATTTTTAGTAATTCAACTTCACCTTGATTAATGCCTCATCGCTCTTAGTTTTTTTGATTGGTTGGCTTATTTTAGCGACAGCAAGTAAATTTTTAGCATTATCAAATAATCCAACAGTAGTTATATACGTAACTGGATCAGTTACCCATTCTTGAAATCTTAATACTCCAGTCGATCCAGTTGTATAAGATGGATTAGTACTATAATTATATTTACCATTTTTAACTCTTATAAAATAATATGTCGATGAAACTGTTTGTTTGTTTCTGACTTGAAATGATCCTCCAGCAACAATTGCATTATACATTGTTGTATTATTATTAGGAGTCACATCTGGTAAAGTAGATTGTGTCACATCAATTGATGCTGAATTTTTTAACATATCACCATCTATAATTAAAACTCCATGTTTTGGATAGATCTTTCCGTAATATTTAGGAGCACTACTACTATATATTCCATTCTCAATGCTACCACTTACAATATCATATGAATCAGCAACAGTTGACTCATTAGTTCCTGTATTACTATCAATTAAATGAGTAACAGTTGCTCCATCACTTAAAGTTAATTCCCAATTACCCGGATCTACTTTGTCTTTTAATCTTGATCTTTTGAAGTTAACAGCTATAAATTGATTAATATTTGCTCCACTATATAAAGTAAATTGAGAAGTTCCTTTTGCAAGAATTATATTTTTATATTGAGAATAAACTGCTTTACTTGGTGTATATCCATTTACTCCCATATTTGGAAACTTTTCATATGAACCACTACCATTATAATTCCCATATGCTATTGAGAATTGAACCGCAGCATTTGATTCTGTAGCTTCTGTTTGATATATATCATAGTAATAATCACCACTTGCCGTGACTTGTGTTGAAGAGGTATAAAAAGTTGATAATGTTCCTCCAATACCAGAACTCCAAACGTTTTCTGTTACAATTGCATTATTCGCTCGAATAATATCTTCTTCATTAAAAACAGTATAAACATTTGTTGAAGTCCCAGTTGAACTTGGTGGTGCACCACCCGATGTTGTTATTGATGTTGTTATCCCTACTCCGGTTCCTGAACTAGCTGATGTTGCCATTTATTTATCTCCTTTAATTTTTTAATCTAAACCTCCGGTTGGAACTGATACTTGATAGGCTGCAGCAGTACCAGTTACTGATGTTGAAGCTCCTGTATTTAATCCTGTAATTGTTACATTACATGTTTTTGTACTATTTGTTGTATTTTTTCCTATTAATTTAAATTGAGTTCCTGTTACAGTAACTGAAACTCCTATTGATGTTGTTCTTCCAGTTGCTGTCTGACTACCTGCGATTGCTACTAAATCAAAATATGTATTATTACTTAAAACTGCTCTATATTCTTCTGTTTGAGTTGGATGAGTTGTTGGCGTAATGGTAACAGATTCACCATATTGTAAAAGAACAGAACTCATCGCAACAGTTATATATGGAGTAGTTGTTGTTTGAGTTGGAAGTGAAACAAGAAAATATTTCATTGCGATCGTTTCATCTGAACTTGATTCTAATATTGGTAATGCTTCGATTGCTTCTCCATAATAAGATGCACCCAAAGTGTGATTTGGATTCCAAAGTGTATAATCAATTTCATCATCTGCCAATGCAAATTGAGTTATATCAAAGTTATTAACTCCAGTTGCTAAAAGCTCTCTACCTTTTTTGGTTAAAATAGCATCGATTTCTATAATCTGATTATTTAAATATCCCACGATCTTATCTCCTTTAAATTTTTGTAATTTTGTTCTTTAACATTTTTTAAATAAATATCTCAAAATAATTTTTTTTTAATTCTTATATTGAATTTTTTATTTATCTTCATTTATAGATGAAGGAATCACCGGATTATTTACTATTTTTAAATTTGTTCCAGCAGTAGTTTGTGTTATCTGTAAAGTATTTGAGTTTGTTTGATTTATTGTAATAACAGGTCCGCCATCCGGTGTTTGCAATGAAGGAGTATTTATAGCGGGTGCGGTTAGTTTACATCCATCAAAAAATGCTTCTCTCATTCCATATGAATAATCATTTGATCTTTGTGATGCAGCCAAAAGAAAATTAATACTATCATTATTTAATGGAGTTTGTTCGAAATTAATATTTAATGAACCAGTTATTGCTCCACCATTCCTTGATCCAGTATTATTCATTTCACCAGAAATAGAATATATCATTTGCATAGATCCAGACACTATTGTTGGAGTACTGCCAGTTATCATAAAAATAGTTTGAGCAATTGAAGCAGACATTGCTAATGAAGTAAAAACTGGTTCGCTCGAAGCAAATGAAACTTTTGATCTATTCAATATATGTGGTTCAACTACATAACCAACTAGTTTTTTTGCTCTTGCCGGAGTCGTTTCTTTTATATGATTGAAAAGACTATTATTATAAAATTTCATCAATCTAATATAATCATATACTCCATATGAATTATTAAACTTCTGAAAATAATGATTTCGAATAACGTGTAATCCTGGGTATGATCCGCTAAAGAAGTTATTCCAATCGCCAAGATAATCATCAATATTTAATCCATCAAACTGTTCGGCTATATCATCATTTGTTTCATTCGTTGTTGAAAAATAAACTCCAAATTTTGGATTATCACTTGGATATATATCAAATGAAGAAACTTCAGATCGTTTATATGGACTTAAACTTCCTGTTATAATGTTTTCTTCAATCCTAATTTTATTTGAAATTAATCTATTGCCACTAACATCTGGAAATGTCATTGAATAATAATCATAAACAGGCACATAATTATTTTCATCAGGAAAATTAACCATACTTCCAGTTAACTCTCCATATGAATCAAATGTAGTTATATTAAAATTAGGATGTTTTGAATAAATCGATTGGGTTACATAATGATTAGCTGTTTTTAAATCAATTCCAAGAGGAAAATATAAACCAAGATAATTAAATGAATCGGTATAAGTATCTCCATTTATAGTAGCCGGAGCTGTTACATGATTATTAAAAGTATTTTCAGTTATTGTTGTTCCCCAATATTTTAATCCTTGCATTTGCCCATGAAATGGATAATTACTTCCAACTCTGGGTCCTCCACCCAAATACCATTGAGCATTTTCAAATAAAAGCCCAAGTGTTACAAATGCGGAGCTACTTGGATCTGTACCATCTAATGTAAAACTACTTGAATATGCATGAGAAATATCATACCAACGTGCCATTTTAACATAAACATCAAAAGTATGCTCAAGCAAATTATTATCATTGCTTTCATTATGTCTAAACATGAATGACCACCACTCACCATTGAAAAATGGACCTTCACCTAATGTACATGTACTTGTTGTACATCCACTTAAAATTATATTTAAATTCCCAAAAACACCATTTGTATGAACTAAATTAATAATGATATTATTATCTGATTTTTTAAATAAAACTTGTCTTTTTAATGAAGTTGGAATTCCACTAAGATAATTATTTGCATTTATTGTTTTGAATCTGAATTCAAATATATTAGGTGATAAGCCAGAACACACTAATGAATTTTTTGCTACATCGACATATGATTCATTATCTTGATCAAAATCTAAAGCATATGTAAATTTATCAAATTGAGAATACGATGCAATCCCAGGTTTATTAGGTCCACCATATTCTTTTATTCGTAAAATAGTTGGAGGAATACCATAACAATTTATTAAAGATCTAATTCCTTCTTTTGTGCCTTGTGTTTTACGTAAATATGGAAGATTATTTAATATTCTTTTCCAAAATTCTTTACTGATATCTCCTCTTGGAATAGGTAAATTTGACGCAGAAATAAATTGCTCATTAGCTGTCCAGGACCCAGTAGAATAACTATTTCCAGCTTCATCTGTTCCTAAAGAATAATACCATAAATCTTCGAATTGATGTTCATTGATTCCATCCCATCCATATGATCTTAATTCGGAATAAATTAAATCTTTTGCCAATCCAACATATAATGATTCATCTCTATTTTTTAAAAAGTTTTCATGATGATTTGCATAAATCCAAATTTCATCAAATTGATGTGATACAAATTCAACAAAAGTTATATAATCTGAATTAAGTGGATCATCTTGAATATGAAATGGAATTAAATTTGTAAGTTTATTTGAATTAGTTCGATCAAATAATGAAGCAGATGAATAAACACCATCATACCATAAAGTAGCAACAGAAGATGTTACAGAATATGGTGAATAAATGCTACTCGAAATAATATATTTTGGCCACGAAGAAGAATAATATTCACCAAATGAACTTGATTCATATGAACTCGATTCATAAAAAAGATAATTTTCATATAAATCAAATGATTTTAATATCTCGAGTTTTTTATCTTTAAACTTATTTATATTTTTAACAAATGCAGTTGATCCTGTTAATGAAGAAGAAGCTGGGGTAATTGCATTATACATTGAAGCGATCGATCCATCTAATTGTTCAATCTTCGTTAATTTATACTTAAATGCTTCAAGTCTTTTTGTTGCAGAACTGTAAAACACAAAATTATTAAAATCCTTAAAATCAACATTTAATGGAATTCCTTTTGAAGACGTTGAAAAATACTTACTTAATATTTTATTTGATGTTGATTCATTTTCAGAAATAAGTTGATTCCAATTTTTAAAAGATGATTGTTCATTCGACTTATCATTGATTTTTATATTAAAATTGGGAGTCTTTAAAAGAGTAGCAGTTTGTTCAATATTAATCGGATAAACTGATATCTTTTTTGTAAACTCTTGAGTTAATGGCAAAGTAACATGAACAAAATCACCAATATTTATATCATTTGCTAATGGATCTAATAATTTAAAGATAAAACTATATTTAGGATCTCTATCTTCTTTATATTCATTTCTGATATTAATTATTCTATAATCAGATTCATTAATTTTTGCATTAAATTCGAGGGCATTATTATTTTGATCTATTTTTGGTAACGATGAAAAATGAATAACTTCTTCATCAGAAATATCTTCGGTTTGTTTAATTCTTATTTCCGTTCTGCTATTAGAGATATCCGAAATAAACATTTTTCTATTGATATCACCAAGCAGATTATTGAATAACTGATATATTATTTTATAACTTCCATTTAAAATCCCATTATATTGAAGAGTATTATATAAATCTATTTCAATATATTCATTATTAATTGTCCACCAAAGAGATGGAGAAATATCTTCCAATGTCAGAAGATAATTTTCATTTAAATCAAATACATATATATTAAGTGTAATATTATCAACTAATGATTCAATATTATCTTTAAATCCATTAAAAAATGGATTACTAAAATAAATTCTAATTTTTTCTGGTTGGGGAATTCCAATATACACATTTCCAACGGATGAAGTTCCTGTCCCCGATGTTGGTGTTGGTGGTATATTAGTATTTGTTTCGCCCATTAGCTTAAGTTTACAGTTGTTTGTGGTCTATTAAAAATTTCATTATAAAAAATTCCATTCGTTTGTTGGCTCAACGGAATAGATATATGTGGATGTATTTTACCAACTATCCCAAGTTCTAAATTTAAAAACGTTGCCATCGAAAGATGATCATTAAAAAAATTAAAAACTCCTGGTTTTTCTTCCCAATGTCTTACATTAAATAAAGAACCTGGTTTTAATAGTATATTTACTTCATTAGTTGTAAATCCCAGGCTATATAAATTTGTACCAAAACTAGTTGGTAATGAAACACCAAAATCTTTTTGAAATTTTACTTCAATTTTTATTTTTCTTGTTCCGATGGGTACTATTTGTTCTGTCCTTCTAAGCCAAATTTTTTCGGCCAACCCTATAAAATTATTTGTTCTTAATATTGAATCATTAAAATCTATCTCATTTTCGGCTTCATCTAAAAACGATATTTTCATTTTAGATTTATCTCCAATATAATAATTTACTCTACATGATGTATAATATGGATCACCATTTTGATCATAATAATAAAATGCAAGCGGAAAATAATGACCCGTTTCATTATTAATTCCAGGTAGAATATATC
>Ga0172375_10006629_pt1 | contig 16146 bp, 7 predicted proteins | sample LakKiv1m_FD_114537 | JGI IMG/M metagenome (GOLD analysis project Ga0172375, IMG submission 114537) | Freshwater microbial communities from Kabuno Bay, South-Kivu, Congo - kab_092012_11.1m | ecosystem: Environmental > Aquatic > Freshwater > Lake | place: Democratic Republic of the Congo...
AACGGGTCAATCCTTGTATTCAGGTGATCTCCTTTCACATCAAATGTCAGTTTCAGTTTCTCATCCGAACGCATGCGTTCAAGGTAGACATAGCTTTTTAAGAAATCGAGTTGCTTCTTCAGCGGTAACTGGTTATCCTTTGACTCATAGATCACATAGCGCATCAGGTCTGACAGCTTAAGGATCATTTCCGGGGTTTTTTCTGATTTGTCCAGACTTAGTGAATAAAGACTGTTCAGGGTGTTAAAGAAAAAATGGGGATTGACCTGGGATTTCAATACCTGAAGTTCTGCCCTGACCTTCTGGGCCTCAACCTCTTTCACTTTGATTTCCGCATCCTGTAGAGCAATGGAATCACGCATGAATTTCAGCAACGTGGTGACGATCAGAAACAACGTGACCAGGATCATTTCAGCAATCGCTTCGTTTATGAATTCAGGACGATCCTCTTCAAACATATGTGAAGTGAAATAGTTCAGAAGGATAAACAGCAAAATGTTCCCAACCTGGAGCAGAGAAAAGAGGATGAATTTCCTTTTCTTGAAAAATCCGGGTATCAGCCACAACAGGTTTATATAAACCGATATCGCCAGGTAAAAAACGGTTACAAGAATAGATGCAGCTGTCCGCAAATCGATATCTGAGATTTTAAATCCCCTGGTATAGATCAGTAAAAGCATGAAAAAAACGATGCTCACCATCCAGAACAGGATGTGCGGAATCACAAATCGTTTTCTCAGGTGCTGGTAAAATTTTTTAAGCATACAGTGGCTGTTTAAGGTATGCAAAGATGTAAATAACCACCGGACCTGTCAATTTTTTTTGATTTCCCAATGGTTTTACCGGTTATTTTGCTCAGCAGGACGGATGATCGTTTATACCGGACACCTGGCTGTTTCGTCTAAAAAAATTCCCCGTTCAGAAAATTGTGCGTAATATTGTGTTTTTATTCAATAAACCACTGACAATATGACGACAAACAGATCCCTGTTATTTACTATTATGTTGGCCGGAGTGCTCTTCCTGACAATTCCCGGAAAACAACTGAAGGCCGGAAACCCGCCTGACGAGGGTATGTGGTTACCTATTCTGATTGAACGATTGAACTATGTCGATATGCAGAAAATGGGACTTCATCTGACCCCTGAAGAACTTTACAGTGTGAACCATTCCAGTCTGAAAGATGCCATCGTCGGACTCTCATCAGGAAGTCCGGCTAGCGGAGGCTTTTTCTGCACAGCAGAAGTAGTTTCAGACAAAGGATTGATCTTCACCAACCACCATTGCGGATACAGTGCCGTTCAAAACCACAGCACCCCTGAACACGATTACCTGACCGATGGATTTTGGGCTTATTCCCGTGATAAGGAGTTGCCGAACGAGAGCATGAATGCCTCTTTTCTTGTCAGGATAGAGAATGTGACCGATTCCATCATCCCTTTCCTCGCCGACTCCCTGTCTGAATCGGACCGGGGTAAGAAAGTGCGGGAAATTTCCGGCCGTATCAGTGACCGTGCTTCCGAAGATGGCACTTATGAGTGCAAGGTCAGCTCTTTCTACAGCGGAAATGAATATTACCTGTTTGTCTTTAAGACCTATAAAGATGTGCGCCTGGTGGGAGCTCCGCCATCTTCCATCGGCAAATTCGGAGGCGATACCGACAACTGGATGTGGCCCCGTCATACCGGCGATTTCACCATTTTCAGGATCTATGCCGACAGTGCCAACAATCCCGCTGATTATTCCGGGAACAATGTTCCGATGAAAACCGACTATCACCTGCCTATCAGCATAGCGGGCGTTCAGAAAGATGATTTCGCCATGATCTGGGGTTATCCGGGAAGCACAAGCCGGTACCTGACCTCTTATGGGATCGAATATAACCTGGAAGATTTCTATCCGGTGATCATTGATGTGTTCGGAAAACAACTGGAAGTTATGAAAACCCGGATGGACGTCGACAAAGCAGCCCGGATCGCCTATTCAGAAAATTATGCCGGCATCTCCAATACCTGGAAAAACTTTATCGGTCAAACAAAGATGCTGCGAAAGAACCATGTAATCCGGAAAAAGGAGGCGTTGGAAACCGATTTTACCAATTGGGTCAATGACAATGAGATGCGCAAGGAGAAGTATGGCGAAGTACTTCCCGAACTGAAAGAGGGGTATGAAAAACTGGGAGCTTTGAGTGTTCCGTTTTTCTATTCCCGTTTTGCAGGAGGCGGATTGGATATTGTCGGATTTGCCAATGGATTTGCCGGGCTGAAAGACCAGCTGGAAAAAAAGAACAAAGCCGCCATCAAGGAAACGATCAGCGGCCTGCGGGATGTTGTCACCGATCATTTCAAGGAGTGGGATTTCGAGATTGAGAAGAACACATTTGCCGAAATGCTAAAGCTCTACTCCAAGAAGGTCAAGAAAGAAGACCTTCCATCCATCTTTACAACCATTGAGAAGGATTACAACAATGATTTCGATGCATTTGCAAATACAGTTTATGCCAACAGTATATTTGCAACAGCCGAAAGTGCAAACGCTTTTCTGGATAACCCTTCTCTGAAGGTCTTTAATAAAGACCTGGCCTGGATGACTGCTCAATCCATGCAGGAAAATTCGGGTAAGTATTCAGGGGCTTTCGGTGCTGCCAGGTCAGGGCTCTCCAGGGGAAACCGCCTGTTTATTGACGGGCTTCGGGACATGTACCCCGATAAGATGTTTTATCCGGATGCGAACGCTACGATGCGTTTCACTTACGGGAAGGTCCTTGACTATTTCCCCGCAGATGCTGTTCATTATGATTATATCACCACCCTTGATGGAGTGATGGAGAAAGAGGATCCCTCCAATGCCGAATTCATTGTTGATGAAAAGCTTAAGGCGCTTTGGGAAGCAAAAGATTACGGCCCTTACGGACAGGACGGCGAGCTGGTAACATGTTTCCTGACAACCAACGACATCACCGGCGGTAACTCCGGCAGCCCTGTGATCAACGGCAACGGACAACTGATCGGCCTGGCATTCGACGGAAACTGGGAAGCCATGAGCGGGGATATCCTGTTTGAAGACAACCTGCAACGTTGCATCAACGTGGATATCCGGTATGTACTTTTCATCATTGATAAATTCGCCAATGCCACGAATATCATTGATGAGCTGACAATTGTAAAATGACGACTCTGTAGGGGTGAGGTATGCCTCGCCCCTACATGGTACGCCTTGCCATAACAGAAGTCGTCCGGTTCTCCGGGCGGTCCTGCCCGTCTCCTGTAAGAAACAGGATCTGGAATAAAAGAGCCGGTAACATTTTCCTCATTTACTCAACAATCACTTTCACCCAGTGTAGTTGATTTCCTGTTGTTGCCTTCAGATAAAACATGCCGGGCTTGACCCGGTTACCAGCAACGGTTTGTCTGTTCCAGGTAAAGATCTGCTCCCCGGATGTATAGATCCCCTGATGGATCAGGCAGATAAAACGTCCTGAAAAATCAAATAATTCCAGTTTAACAAAAGCCTGTTGATCCAGGTTCACGCGAATGTTCAGCTGATCATTGACCGGGTTGGGAAAAACGGTCACGATATTCTGCCTTACAATATCCTGTGCAGGAGAAACTGAAACCGTGGAGGTGTCATATCCTCCCGATAAACAGGCTACCAGCCCGTTTCTTCCGCCCAGAACCATTTCTTTGCTTTCATCACCTACAATGTCGGGAATGGAGTTGATGGCATCCACCGGTGAAGGTACCGGAGTGGAAGCCAGGGTAGCCCCGTCTGATCCGTCCAGGAAATAGGCATAATTCGTCTGGTAAAGCGTGCCGATAATAGCATCATTGTACCCATCCCAGGAAACATCCCCGATGTTGGCAACATTGGACGACTGATCGGCCAGCGGCACCTGCCAGATATATTGCCCGTTGAAGCCATTGATGATGATTCCCTTTGGACTGCTGTGGGCTACCAGTATATCGCGGTAACCGTCTTTGTTCACATCCCCCATGTCCTGCAACCGGTTGATGATGAACGAGCCTGTGTTCAGGTAGTGCAGGTTGGCCCCGCTGACGGAATTGATCAACACTACCTGTCCCCCGAAACCTCCTGCAGCAACGTCCTTTTTCCCATCATTGTTGATGTCGTCCAGTTGCATCAGCCCCCATGTGGAGGTTCCGCTTGGGTAATTGGTCCATGAAATGGATCCGTTGGCGCCATTGATTCCAAAGAGCCTGGCAGCGTTTTCCTGCTGGTTTGATCCTCCTGCCAGCACATCCGGTTTCCCGTCGCCGGTAAAGTCTTCCACTCCGATCACAGAAAACAGTGGGCCCGAATCCGGATTCGGACGTTCCCATATCGAAATGCCGGTCAACCCGTTCAGGCAGTAGACCCGTACAGGCCCGGTATTGCTTCCGTCGTTCCCTGTGCAGCCCAGCACATCAGGTTTGCCGTCATTGTTGTAATCATACCTGGCATCCACCTGGTACACCCATCCCCCTCCCCCATATTCATGGGTATCATGTTTCCAGATCAGTAACCCGGTTTTTCCGGAATAAGCCGTGATGGAACGGTCCCCTCCGGCAGTACCCACGATGACATCGCGATAGCCGTCGTTGTTGATGTCATCGATGGTTGTCATGCATTTCTGGCTGTAAGTATACCCGGCATAAATCTCTGTAGCCCAGAGAACGTCTCCGGTGCCGGAAGCATTGCCGTTGAAGCAACGAATATAGTCATCCTCGGATCCGACCAGTACATCCTCCACGCCGTCGCCGGTGATATCCTGGATCGGGACAATCGCTTTCGGGCTATTGTCGTATCCCCCGGTAATGGTGTAATTCCACAGGGGCGTTCCGATCGGGTATTTCGACTCCACACCGATTCCTTCCAGGGAGACATCCAGCGAACTCTGGCCAACGGCATCAGACACAATTGTCAGGATTCCTGTGTAATTCACTCCCTCTTCAGGATGAAACCAGATACCAATCTGCGCGGTTCCGTTAGATGGGACAGTCATGGGCAGCACGACCGATTCATCCACGATGAAATGAGGATCGTTCATGTTCAGGCCTGATATGGTCAGGACCGTACTTCCGTCGTTCGTCACGGGCAAGTACCACCTGGAATAGGCACCCGCACGCCTGTCTCCCCAGTCGTGTGAAGTGGAAGGCAGATAGATGTGAGGACCGTTATAAACTCCCTGTCCGGTCAGGGTTACGGGCACTGTCGGATCAAGAGGATCTGTTGAGTAAATGGTAACCTGGGTGTTCAGAGGTACTGCCGCTACGGGAGTATAGATCAACGGTACGTTTACGCTGCCTCCGGGTACCAGAACGGCAGGCGTGGTGAAGGTCGTGGTGATCGGTTCTGACGGAGGTATCGAGATATTGGTGATCGTCAGGTTTGCTGTTCCCGTGTTCTGAACCTGGCAGTTCCAGGTGGAAGAATTCCCGATGATGACGTTCCCGTAACTATGGGAAGTAACCGGAACTGTGATGGCAGGAGTTCCGGTCCCGGATAAATTCACTTTATAGAGGGTGCTGTTTCCGCCCAGGGGACCATCACAATACCAGAGGTAGGTTCCGTCCCAGACGATCCCGGCAGGATCCGTGCTTTCTGATGCATGGCTTTCCAGCACCGTGCCGGTATTGGTCACCTTGTACAACATATCTCCCCAGTAATCAGCAATCCATAGATCGGATCCGTGAACACAGATGTCCCATGGCTGGTTATTCGGAGGGGTGAATTGCGACAACACCGTGCCTGAAGAGTTGATCTTGTATACCACCCCCGGGTCGGGATAGTAGGTGCATACCCAGTAATTTCCTGCATCGTAGGCGATTCCGGACATATAATGATCGGGCAGGTTCAGTGTGGAGACTGTTGTCCCCGACATGTTGAACTCAATCGCTGTAGCCGGCACCGAGGTAGAGGTCACGTGATCGGTGTTCACCAGGTTGGGAGCTTTGTAAGTAAGCCCGTAAGAATCGCCAAAGGTTCCGGTGCACTGCAGGACAGTCGATCCGTTGGCAGGGTTGAATTTGTAGATCTGGTCTCCATTGGAACCATAAATTCCAAAATATATGTAGGTTCCGTCCCATGCCAGCCCGGATGCTTTTCCGGGGATGGAATAGGAAGCTACGATGGACCATGTGGTTGGCTGTCTGTTTTCCTGCCCGCCGGCTGTCAGTACAATGAAAAAACAGGCAAGCCAGATACTCATTCGTGATTGTTTGATTGTTTTCATTACGTATGTTTTATTTTCTGAATCTGTCCAGAAGCGAATGGTCGTTGATCTCCTTGGAGAGGCCCTCTATAACATCGTAGGGGACCTCAAAAAGGTCAAGGATCGTCAAAGCGTCCAAACAGTTGTTGAATAATGGATCGATGTTAAATCCTATGATCTCTGCATTTACGCTGAGGTATTTTTTGAAAAGTACAGGCGTTTTATAAATAGGATCGATACTGCTGATGAAGCGGTCGAGCCGGCTCAGGTCCTTGCCCACATAGTTTAAAAACAACTGCTTGTTGATCTTTCGTGGAACCTGGATCGTGAAGGGCTTGTTGGGATGTATGTATTCGGAAAATTCTGAGTTGTAGAAATTTGCTTTCAGAAATTCCACCGCCAGCGCTTTGGAAACATCAAGGAATTCATTGCTCATGCTGACAGGTCCGATCAGGTAGCGATATTCAGGATTTTTGATCAGCAGGTAAAGAATCCCTTTCCACAACATGAAAAGGGAAAGGGTTTTTTTCTGATACTCTTTGGTTATGAATGAGCGTCCAAGTTCCATGGAAACTTTAAGGACGGTCGAGAAGTCGGGATCAATATGAAAAAGCGTACTGATATAGAACCCGGGAATGCCGTACCTGTCAAAGATCTCCTGCCCTTTGCCGACGCGATAGCCTCCTACAATTACCTGGGCATCTTCATCCCAGATGAAGAGCTGATCAAAATACTGGTCAAAATGGTCCAGGTCAAAACTCTTGTTCGTCCCCTCTCCAACCATCCGGTACGTTATCTCCCTCAGCCGTCCTATTTCCGTAGCGATATAGGGTATTTTCTCCGTGGGGGCACAAAAAACCGATTGATTCTGGATCTGAAAAAGTTTGTATTCGCCGGTAATCGATACGATTTCCTGGATCAGTTGTTCCTGCAGAACAGCATCGATCACCGGTTCCTGGGCAGCCTCAGAAGGTGCTGTGGATGCCTGACGTTTGATATTCGACAGCGGAATACCCAGGGCATAGGTTTTCATCCTGAGGAATTTGCCAAATTCGCGGATGTCGTCAAATTCATCCTGCTCCTTCACCAGGATAGGGGTGCCAACCCGTATCCGGATAACCTTGCCCCTTTTGTTGAAAAGCTCGGAAGGCAGTTTCACCGTCCTGAGCAACGGATGAATCATCCCCAGAATATGAAAAAAGCTGCTGTTTGATCCGTCGAAATAGACCGGGATCACAGGCACTTTTGATCGTTTGATGAACTTCAGGATCGAATGCTGCCACTCTTTGTCGGCCACTCCACGGTAATGCAGTTTCACGGTGGAGACCTCGCCGGCAGGAAAGATCCCGATCGGATGGTCATTCTGAAGATGCACGAAGGCATCTTTGAGCCCTCCGAAACTGGATCTAACGTCCTTATAGGCTTCAAAAGGATTTACTCCCAGAAAATAGGGCTGTATGGGCTCCAGTTTGGTCAGGAGAAAATTAACAAGCATTTTATAGTCCGGCCGGATCCCGGGAATGATCTTCAGGAGTAAAATTCCGTCAATTGCCCCGTAGGCATGATTGGAAATGGCGATGAATGGTCCCGTTTTAGGGATGTTCTCCATCTCCTGATCATCCACTTCAAATCCGATTCCGACGCCCTCTATGAGCTGGTCAATAAACTCCCTGGGCTGGCATTCACAGATCTTGTTGTACTGTTTGTTGACTTTATCCAGGCTGAGAAGCCTGAAAATAATTTTCGCCAGAGTCTCCCCACCGAAATACTGAAGGTATTTGTTTGCCTCTACAAGCTGCCTGGGAGAGATCAGGTCCATAATTTAGCTTTGGAATAGAAAATGAATTACAAAGTTAAGATTTTACCAGTCCAAAATCCATCTGTTTCTTCCCAAGATCTATCCGCTTTACCCTGATCCGCACTTTGTCCCCAAGTTTGTACTGATGTCCGTACCGTTGTCCGATCACCTGGAAATTCTCTTCATCCAGGTAATAGAAGTCATCTTCCAGGTCCCGCAGCCTGACCATCCCTTCGCATTTTGTGCCTGCGATCTCAACGAACAGGCCCCATTTGCTTACTCCGGAGATCAATCCTTCAAATTCCTGGCCTACCTTATCCAGCATATACTCCGCCTGCTTGTATTTCACCGACATCCGTTCTGCTTCAATCGCTTTCCTCTCCATCTCCGAGGAGTGGTCGCACATGGGTTCATAAACATCTTCTCTGACAGAGGGCGCTCCATGAAGATACTCCTGCAGGATACGGTGCACCATCAGATCGGGATAGCGGCGGATGGGTGAGGTAAAGTGCGTGTAAAAGGGAAACGCCAACCCATAATGGCCAATATTATGGGCCGAATAGTAGGCTTTGGCCATAGTTCTTATGGCAATGGTCTCTATCATGGTCTCCGTGCCGGTTCCTTTGATGTCGCGGAAGAGGTTGTTGAAAGACTGAGCAAGGGACTTGTTGCTGGTCAGGGTCATCTTGTAGCCCAGTTTCTTGACGAATTCGATGAACGCCTGAAGCTTTTCGGGACTGGGAGTGTCGTGCACCCGGTAAACAAATGTCTTAGGGATCTGCTCTCCTCTTTTTTTTCCTATTTTCTCGGCTACACACCGGTTAGCCAGCAACATGAAATCCTCAATGAGTTTGTTGGAATCTTTCATTTCACGCAGGTAGATCTCCAGTGGCTTGCCCTGTTCATCCAGCCGGAACCTCACCTCCTGTGTCTCAAAATTGATGGATCCTTTCCTGAACCGTTCTGCCCTGAGGGCTTTGGCAATGGTATTGAATACACTGATCTCCGGAGCATACTCACCTTTCCCGGTTTCAATGATCTCCTGCACCTCTTCGTAAGCAAAACGCCTGTCGGAGTGGATGACGGTTTTCCCAAACCATTCGTTAAAAATCTTTCCTTTTTCATCGAGTTCAAAAACAGCTGAAAAACACAAACGGTCCTTGTGCGGCTGAAGGGAACAGAGCTCATTGGAGAGGCGTTCGGGCAACATGGGGATCACCCTGTCAACGAGGTAGATGGATGTTCCGCGCTGGTAGGCTTCATCATCGATGGCGGTGCCTGGTTTCACATAATAAGACACATCGGCAATATGAACCCCGACCTCCCAGTTGCCATTCACTAATTTTTGCAGGGAGATGGCGTCATCGAAATCTTTAGCATCCGCCGGGTCAATGGTGATAGTGAAGATCGTCCGGAAATCACGCCTGGATCTGATCTCTTTTTCCGGAATCTCATCCGGGATAGCTGCTGCCTCTTTTTCCGAAGCGTTTGAAAAAGAGAGCGGAAATTCAAATTCGGCCAGGATGGACTGCATCTCCACCTGGTTGTCTCCGGGTTTACCCAGTACCTGGATCACCGTTCCATAAGGATTCTGGGAGTGTTCGGGCCATTCACTGATGGCGACGATCACCTTCTGCCCTGTTCGGGCTCCATTCAGGTTCTCTTTCGGAATAAAAATATCTACCGGCATGGATGCATTGTCGGGAACCAGGAATGCAACATTTTTTGTGATCTCCAGGATGCCGACAAATTGTGTCTTGTTCCGTTTCAGAACCTCCACAATTTCCCCTTCACGTTTCCGGCCTTTCCGGATGGGGAAAAGTGAAACACTGACATAATCGCCATGCAACGCTTTACCGGTGTTGCCGGTTCCGATAAATACGTCACCCGATTTATCGTCCGGGATCACATACGCTTTTCCCGATTGTTTCATGTCAACAGTTCCTGTCATATGTGTCTTCACCGACTTCCGGTACCTCTCACCTTCCGGGTTGATGCGGTACTTGCCCCTGTTGGACTCAATCAGTTCGCGGTTCCTGAACAATTCTTCAATCAGCAACCTCACCAGGTCTTTCCCTGCCCTGTCTTCAGTACCGAGCCGTTTTGAAACCTGTTTGTAGTTCAGTGTACTGTGAGGATTCGTAAGATATACCTGCAGGATGCTGTTGATCATAGTGTTTTTCTGATCCACATTGATTTTTTGTCTTTTCGCCATTTAACTCATTTTAACCGCAGATTACGCGGATTTCACAGAAAATTTCATTGTACGCAAACTCCGGTGTGCATCCACACCCTCATACCCTTTCACCTTCACACCCTCACACACTCAAGCTCTCATACCTCCCCACCCCCCAACGCTTCCAGCAACACCTTCGTATATTCCGATTGCGGGTTCACATAGATCTCATCCGGATCTCCCATTTCCACAATTTTTCCTTCCTTCATGACGATCAGGCTGTCGGCCATATATTTTACGACATTCAGGTCGTGTGATATAAAAATATAGGTAAGCCGTAATTCGTGTTTAAGGTCATTCAACAGGTTCAGGATTTGGGCCTGGATAGAGATATCGAGTGCCGAAACTGATTCGTCGCAGATGACCAGGCGCGGTTCAACAGCCAGGGCTCTTGCGATGCAGATCCGCTGGCGTTGTCCCCCCGAAAATTCGTGAGGATAACGGTAATAGTGTTCCGCGGTCAAACCAACTTTCTCCAGCAGCTCTATTGCCTTTTCAACCTCCTGATGCTTGTTTCCGTAAAGGTGGTGTACTTCCATTGGTTCCCTGATTGCTTCACCGATGGCCATCCGTGGATTCAGGGATGAATATGGATCCTGGAACACGATCTGGAGGTCTTTACGCAGCGATTTCATCTTCTGACGGGTCAGTGTTGTGATATCGCGGTTTTCATACAGGATTCTTCCTTTCGAAGCAGGGATCAGTTGCAGGATCACACGCGAAAGGGTTGTCTTGCCGCAACCTGATTCGCCAACAATCCCCAGTGTTTCTCCGGGATAGATGAAAAAGCTGACATCGTCAACCGCCCGGGTCGACTGCTTTGCCCTTCCCAGCCAGCCGGTTGTTTTGACAAACACCTTCCCTACGTGCTCAACTTTCAGGACCGGTTCCCGGCTAAAAAGCTCTTGATGAGCCTGTTTTCGTTCTTTAAGTGAAATGATCTCCGCCGGAATACGGGATGCGGGATCCGGGATTAGGGATGCGGGATCCGGGATCTCAGTTCCGGAATCCGGGAGGCTGGAAACTACACTTTCTTGTTGAGAAGGGGCCGGGGGTGGAGTCTGCCCTGTGCCCATATAATCCCCCACTGTTGGCAGTCTCTTGAGCCTGACATCCAGCGGCGGACGGCAGGCGATCAATCCCTGAGTATAAGGGTGTTCCGGATGATCAAACACCTGGCGGACTGTCCCCTGTTCAACGATCCTGCCTTTAAACATGACCACCACCCGGTCAGCAAACCTGCTGATCAGGCCAAGATCATGGGTGATGAAAAGAACGCTCATATTTCTCTTTTGCTGAATCCGTTTCAAAAGATCGAGGATCGACTTTTGAACAGATACATCCAGCGCCGTGGTCGGTTCATCGGCAATCAGCAGGGAGGGGTTGCAGGAAATCGCCATGGCTATCATCACACGTTGCTTCTGCCCTCCTGAAAGTTCATGCGGGAAAGACCGGAAGATCCGTGCCGGATCAGGGAGGCTTACCTCGCTGAAAAGCTCCAGTACCCGCTTTCCGGCCTCTTTTTTAGAACTCCCGAGGTGCCGGCGGACCGTTTCGGATACCTGTTCCCCACAGGTGAAAACCGGGTTCAGTGAAGTCATCGGTTCCTGAAAGATCATAGAGACGGATTGTCCCCTGATCCGTTGCATCTCCCTGTCAGAAAGAGAGTCAATCCGTATCATCCGGCCGGATGCATCAGTCAGCCGGATAGCTTCAACAGTCACAATTCCCGGAGGATCAGGGATCAGTTTCAACATGGACAGGGCTGTCACTGATTTTCCCGAACCAGACTCCCCCACGATACCCAGGATCTCTCTCTTTCCGATGTTGAATGAAATGTCGTCAACAGCCAGTGTTTCACTCCCATCACTTCTGAACCGAACCGACAGGTGCTCAACTTTCAGTAAAAATCCTTGGTGCATTTGAATTTAAATTCAGTGTAAACATACAAAAATTGACAACCGACCCTATAACCTTTTACCATGTTTTCCGATTAATGGGAAAACAAACCAATATGTGGATGAATGATTTTTTCTCGTTGGTCTATCCCAGGATATGTACCTGTTGCGGGAACAGTTTGTGGAAAGGAGAGGAAGTAATCTGCACACTTTGTGAGTACCATCTGCCCAAGACCTGGTACCACATGGAGCACGATAACCCCGTAAGCAGGATTTTCTGGGGGCGTGCTCCCGTTGAGAATGCCGCTTCTTTTCTCCATTTTAACAAAGGGAATCAGGTTCAGCACCTGATCCATCACCTGAAATACAAAGAGCGGAAAGATATCGGCGTGTGGTTCGGGTCGGTCTATGGTACTTTTCTGAAAAATTCGCCGTTTTTCCGAACAGCCGAAGCTGTCATACCGGTTCCGCTCCACAGGAAAAGGCTGCTCTCAAGAGGATTCAACCAGAGTGAGCAATTCGGCCTTGGCCTGGCGGCCAGCATGAATATCCCGCTGGAAGGAAAAACGCTTTTCCGTACCGGTCTCTCCGAAACGCAAACGAGAAAAGGCAGGTACAAACGGTGGGAAAATGTCACGGGGATCTTTGAAGCTCAAGATCCCGGGAAACTTTCAGGCAAACATCTGCTCCTGGTCGATGATGTGATCACAACCGGGGCCACACTTGAGGCATGTGTCCATGCGCTGCGGTCCATCCCTGATGCCAGAATCAGTATAGCTACCATCGCCACTACAGGGAATTAGATCAGAGATTCCCTCCCAGCACCAGAGGTTTTTTTACTCTTTTAACGATGCCTTCCGGATTTACGAGTTCAACATACGCAATGTATATGCCCATCGGGGCTTTCAGCCTGTCATCCCTGATACCGTCCCAGGAGAACACGTTTTGTTGTCCCAACAACGTGTTGGATGTAAGTTGCCTGACCTTTCGTCCGGTAACATCAAAAATCAGGACGGTGGCCTGGAAATCCCCTTCTGCCAGGATGAGGTGAATGGAAACAACATCGTCGTGGCCATCATTGTCGGGCGAAAACACAGGTGGTATGATGGAAACCATATCATCCGTAACACCAGGGTCTGCCCATTGGGAGTTTTCACAGGCCGGGGTAGCATATCCCCAGTTTTCGCCGGCAGAATGCCAGTTGGACGGATCGGTTGCCGGTCTCTCCGGACTAATCCGTTCAAGCGAGACACCTTCTGCAGAATTGAGCAGCGGATAATGCATGCCACTGTGATACTCCATCCCGTCAATCAGCTCTTCGTCTGCGGAACGGATCAGTCGTATTTCACCACTGCCGTTCTGCATGGAAGGAAAAGAGCTCATATCAAGGAATTGATTGGGATGTGGAGTGTTGTAGAACTTTTTAACACTCTCCTGGTTGCTGCAAACAGCAATAAAATCAAGCGGAAACATGAGGAAAGGTTCGGAAGACAGGGGAGCAGCCGCTTCCATGCCTGCAAAAATGCCGGTGTCTGAGACCAGCAGAGCCAAGCTCTTCAGGTCCACCACCTTGTTTGACCTGTTGAAAAGTTCAATGAACCTGGAGGATCCCGGGTAAGGATCATGCAGCACTTCATTGATAATCACATCCTTTCTGTCAGCCACTACCGGGATTGCCGCCTTTGTAACAACAGGCGTGAACATGCTGTTACCGGCACAATCGGCTAGTTGAGGTGACCCTGTAAGAAAATATATGTATCCCTGGGTGAAAGGATCGGCAAACACAAGCCTGACAGATCTGTATTCGGGGAACACCGGTGCAAGCGATGCAGGGGATCTCCCCCCTGGTTCGAGAACCCAATCTTGCGGATCTCCCATAGAAGTGGTATCAATGGGCTCTGAAAATTTCAGCTCCCAGGTGGTTGCGTCAGCAAGGAAACCCCGGAGCAGTTCGAGAGGTACCAGGTCAGGATTTGCTCCCCGCACAGAGTTTGTTTCTCCCGGTGTCCCTCCCTGTGAACTCACAGAAGCGGTCCAGTTATCTCCGCAGCCGCATGGATTGGCGGGATCTATCATCTCAAGCGACCATCCGCCCCCGGCTTTCCATGATTCTTCAATCCAGTCAGGAGAGTATGCCAGGGTATGGATGACCTTTTGATGGCTGTTTCGCAGGACTAGGGTGGCTCCGTCGTTCGCCAGGCTGGATCCGGAAGTGAGGAGTGAAACTGTTTTACCGTAAGCAACCAGCGAACTGTCTTGTGCAACTATCAGAAAACCGTTGGCAGGGATCGTGACCTGCGGAAAAGTTTTCCTGTTATTGCCAAAATCAACTGACCAGCCGCTGAGATCGACCGGAAATTCCGTATTGTTGAACACTTCCACATATTCGACCGGTGGCAGTCCAACCGCCGGTTCCGGATCCATCATGACTTCATTGATAAGGATGTCATAGGCCTGAGGTTCAAACCTGGCAAATGGAACCAGCGTGTCTGGCATCCTGTTTCCGGCCGGATCAAACAGATCACTGATCAACAATGTGTCCTTTATCTTTTCAGGTATAGATTGTTCAAAATTTAACAGTACTTCATCCGCCTTTCCGGCCGGAGAGGTCACCGACAAGGGGTGAATCATGTTTGCTAGCAAGGTGTAATGCGAGGGATTTTGACCTCCCGATATCTCCATATTCTCTGAAAAGAGCAGGTGTATATGCATGCTGTCGGGCAGGTTCAGCGCTAAAAGTGATGGAGGGAGAGTATCCCGGATGACCGGTCCGACATAGACATCATCCATATATATTTTTGCTGCGTTGCTTGAGGTATACCTGCACCAGAAACCAAACCAGGATGTTGACGGAAGGGACGAATCCAGCCAGGAACCCTGTTCAATGTAATCTTCCCCGCCGGCAGGATCTGCCGACGCGCTCCATAACCCTGAATTGTCAAGGATAATTTTAACCCGAAGGGTGTTGGTAGACAGTGATGTGGTAATATCCGGGAAACAAAAGAGGGACTGTACGGTTGTTCCGGTTTGCTTCATTATATAAATACTGTCGTTTCCACCTCCCACCTGCAGAAGGTAACCGTTAAGCGGTTGATCCAGTTCCAAGCGATCGGCGGTCAGGTAAACCTTCATGAAATTGTTGGCCGATGTGTTGAAAGAGAGTTTCAGCCAGAAATTCCATTCGGTTTCTTTCAACCTTCTATTCGGAGTTGAAAGGAATGAGGTATCACTCCCTGTCCATTTCAGGTGAAGTTGCTTTGCGACGTTCACTTCGAAGTGCAGGGAGTCACCCTTCCACCCCGGATTGTTTATAAATTCACCATCCGAAAAATCATCCACCACCTGGCCGGTTATTCCCGTAAACCCGGCCAGCATCTGCATACAAATGAATACCATTGCTTTTCTCATCGTTTTTTTCTCCATTAATCGGAAAACACAGCAAAAGGTTAAATGGTTGGTTGAAGTTTATCCATTATCTTTGCTTCATGAAACTAGCTGTTGTCGGCGCCACCGGCCTGGTTGGCAGAACCGCTCTGAAGATCCTGGAGGAGAGGTCGTTCCCGGTCGACCGCCTGATCCCGGTTGCGTCAATCCGTTCAGTGGGGCAGGTGATCCGGTTCCGGGGCAGGGAGTGCATGGTGACGGATCACCTCGACGCGATTCAGGAAAAGCCCGAAATCGCGATCTTCTCTGCCGGCGGGGAGGTAAGCCGTGAATGGGCTCCAGAGTATGCGGCGGCCGGGATCAGGGTGATCGACAACTCCTCTGCATGGAGGATGCACCCTGAAATTCCGTTGATCGTCCCTGAAATCAACGCAGAGATTCTCACGCCGGATCATTTCATCATCGCCAATCCAAACTGTTCGACCATCCAGCTCGTTATGGTCCTGGCCCCCTTGCACGCGAAGTATTCGATTAAACGTATCGTGATCTCCACGTATCAATCGGTTTCCGGTACCGGGGCAAAGGCAGTCAGGCAACTGGAAAACGAACGCAAAGGAAT
>Ga0172375_10006631_pt1 | contig 16145 bp, 19 predicted proteins | sample LakKiv1m_FD_114537 | JGI IMG/M metagenome (GOLD analysis project Ga0172375, IMG submission 114537) | Freshwater microbial communities from Kabuno Bay, South-Kivu, Congo - kab_092012_11.1m | ecosystem: Environmental > Aquatic > Freshwater > Lake | place: Democratic Republic of the Congo...
AACAGCATGTTTCATCGCCGCTGCCATTGCAATCGGGTCTTTTGCACCTGCGATGCCTGTATTGATTAATACCGCATCGCAGCCGAGTTCCATTGCTATAGTTGCATCAGATGCAGTTCCTACACCTGCATCGACAATAACAGGTAGTTTAACCGTCTCAAGTATTATCTTTATATTGTAAGGGTTCCTTATGCCGAGACCCGAGCCTATAGGTGCGCCGAGCGGCATAACAGCAGCAGCGCCAGCATCTTCGAGCCTCTTTGCCATCACAGGGTCATCATTTGTATATGGGAGGACTATAAATCCTTCTTTTGCAAGGATCTCGGTTGCCTCTAAAAGCCCCCATGTATCAGGGAAAAGGGTTTTTTCATCTCCGATTACCTCAAGTTTTATAAGGTCTGATATGCCTGCCTCCCTGGCGAGTCTTGAATATCTGAGGGCATCTTCAACAGTATAACAACCAGCAGTATTCGGCAGTATCTTGTATTTTTTGGGATCAATGTAGTCAAGCAGGTTTTCGGATTTTCTGTCTGTAATATTTACCCTTCTAACGGCAACAGTTACCACATCTGCGCCAGAGGCCTTCACTGCCTTTTTTGTTTCTGCAAAATCCTTGTATTTGCCTGTACCTACCCAGAGCCGTGATTGAAATTCAATCCCTCTGATTACAAGTTTATCATTCATATCTTTTACTTCCTTTCCTTTAGATCATTAAGACTCTTTGTAACAGTAATTTGTACAGCCTTGAGATTCTTCGCTCCGCTCAGAATGACAGCAAGAGGTTTTTATAACGTCATTCTCCAGTCGTCCGCCGTCGGCGGACGACTGGAGAATCTCACTTTTCACTTTCAACTTTTCACTTTTAACTTTCTATTCATCCTCCGCCAACAAAATTAACTATCTCGACTTTATCTCCGTCATTAAGCCTAAAGGTTGAGTAGTCAGCTCTTTTTATTATAGATAGGTTTACCTCAACCGCAACCTGACCTGGCTTGATCTGAAGCTCATTGAGAAGCTCCATCATGGTTCCTACATTCGATGTCTCCAGGATTTTTCCGTTAATTGTTAGTCTCATAAAAAATAAAAAAAACCGCATCCCTGAGGATACGGTCTAACTTCCCTTCCCTACGCCGGCATTATCCGTATCAGGTTCACGGGGTCTCCCACTAACAGAACTAAGATTTCAGAATACAGATAACAGACTTTTTATTTCTGTCTTCTGTGCTCAAGGGTCTGTGCTCTGTTGTGAGACTCTCAGGCCTTTCAGCCTCCCCCAGGGGATAATTTAAGTATAAATTAGGTTTAATTGAATGTCAACTTAACGTATTTATCTTATGCGCCAGGCATCCAGCCCCAAATCCATTGTCTATATTCATTACTGCAATCCCTGGCACACAAGAATTCAACATTGCAAAAAGGGCGGTTAACCCATTAAGGCTTGTGCCGTAGCCGCTTGAGGTTGGAACCGCAATAATTGGCTTATCTATAAGGCCACCGACAACAGAAGGAAGAGCGCCTTCCATACCCGCAACGACTATAATTACCTTTGCAGAATTGAGGGATTTTTTGTTATCCATAAGCCTGTGAATCCCTGCTACACCAACATCATAAACAGTCTCAACCCTGTTCCCAAGAAATGATGCTGTGACTGCCGCCTCTTCAGCAATAGGTATGTCAGAAGTTCCTGCGGAAAGTATAAGAATCTGACCCTTTCTCTTTTTATTCCTATTTACCGATATTGCACGTGATAGAGGATAAAAGACTGCATTTCTAATTTTGAGGCTATCATATATCTCCTTTGAAGCCTTTGTGATCAATAACTTTTTGCTTTTTTTGTACATAGAGTGTGCTATATCAACAACATCTTCTAATCTTTTACCTTCAGCAAATATCACTTCAGGAATTCCCTGTCTTATATGCCTGTGGTGGTCAATCTTAGCAAAGGATAGGTCTTCATATGGGAGATGTTTTAATGTATCTAATGCCTTTTCAATACTGCTTTTACCAGATTTTACTGATTCGAGGATTTTTTTGATCCTTGAGCTATTCATAAAATTCTGTTTTCAGCGAGCGGTCCATTAAATCTTTGACGGCAAGTACAGGTTCCTTATCCTCATTAATAACCTTGTAGACCTGCTCTACAATGGGCATCTCAATATTATATTTTTTTGACAGGGCATATGCTGATTCTGCAGTTGCCACTCCTTCTGCAACACTTTTTGTCTGATTTAAAATATCTTTAAGCTTAAGGCCTTGCCCGAGTTTAGCGCCTACTGTATAATTCCTGGATAAAGGACTTGTACACGTGAGAACCAGATCTCCTATTCCACTAAGCCCTGAGAATGTTCTTTCTTTTGCGCCCATTGCAATACCAAGTCTTGTCATTTCGGCAAGCCCTCTTGTTATAAGAGAGGCCCTTGCGTTATTGCCAAGACCGAGGCTGTCAGAGATTCCAGCTGCAATTGCTATCACATTCTTTAAAGCGCCTCCGATTTCTACGCCAATTATATCGTCATGTCTGTAGACTCTGAAATTATTTAGATTGAAAACTTCTTGAAGCATATATCCTATATTTTTATCTTCTGCTGCGAGTGTAACAGCAGCAGGTAATTTTTTTATCACCTCTTTTGCAAAACTTGGACCTGAAAGTACTGCAACAGGGTGAGCTGAAAGTTCTTTCAATATGGAGGAAACTGTCAGAAGGGTTCCTCTTTCTATGCCTTTTGACGCACTGATTATTATTGCTTGATCAGGTATGTAAGGAAGAGCCTCTTTAAATACAAACCTTGTAAACTGTGCAGGCACAGCATTTACGATATAGCGCGCCCTTTTTACCGTAACATCAATACCATATGCAACTATGAGATTATCCGGAAGTATGGTATCTGGCAAATAGATGCGATTTATTCGCGTGTTATTTATCTCCTCAGCGAGCTCTTTTTCGCGGACCCAGAGGGTTACGTCATAGCCTTTATCTGACAGGAGGCAAGCGAGTGTTGTTCCCCAGCTTCCTGCGCCTATAACAGAAATATAACTCATGATTTAATTTGCGCTTTCTCGATCTTTGCCCATGAATCACGCAGCGACACTGTCCGATTAAATACGAGCGCGCCTTCTGAAGAATCAGGATCGACACAGAAATAGCCCATTCTCTCAAACTGGTATCGATTTCCTGGTGTTGCGCCAGCTAAGCTTGGTTCAACACGGCACGATGTCAATATCTCCAGTGAGTTCGGATTTAAGAATGATTTGAAATCGCGACCCTCTTCTTCATCGCATGGGTCTGCTTTTACAAAGAGATGATCGTACAGGCGAACTTCAGCTTTGAGTGCGTGGGCAGCCGAAACCCAGTGCAGGGTTGCCTTAACCTTGCGTCCATCCGGCGAGTCACCGCCACGTGTTTTTGGATCATGAGTACAGTGCAGTTCGACCACTTTGCCTGTTTGTTCATCCTTAACCACGCCCACACATTTAATAAAATACGCGTACCGTAGCCGTACCTCCCGACCCGGGGCTAGACGGAAGAACTGTTTCGATGGATCCTCACGGAAATCATCACTTTCGATGTAAAGCACCCGTGAAAAAGGGACCTTCCGTATTCCCATGCTGGCATCCTCGGGGTTGTTTACGGCCTCCAACTCTTCAACCAGATCTTCCGGATAGTTGTCTATAACCACCCGAAGAGGGCGCAACACCCCCATCACACGCGGAGCCTGTTTGTTCAAAACTTCACGGATGCAGTGTTCGAGCAGCGCCATATCTACCATACTAGCCCTTTTGGCTACTCCGATGCGCTCACAAAAGTTTCTGATTGACTCTGGTGTGTAGCCGCGTCTGCGTAAACCCGATAGTGCAGGCATTCTTGGATCGTCCCATCCAGTGACGTATCCTTGTTCCACCAGTTCTATAAGCTTTCGTTTGCTCAATACGGTATAGCTGAGATTGAGGCGGGCGAACTCTATTTGCTGTGGATGATAGAGTTTCAATTCATTAAGGAACCAGTCATACAAGGGACGATGATCTTCAAATTCCAGCGTACAAATAGAATGAGTTATCCCTTCGATGGAATCCGAAATGCAGTGGGCGAAATCATACATCGGATAAATGCACCAATTATCGCCTGTCCTGTGGTGAGTTGCCCGTAAAATGCGGTAGATGACCGGGTCCCGCATATTTAAATTTCCGGATGCCATGTCAATTTTAGCTCGAAGCACGCGGAAGCCTTCCTCGAAATCTCCGGCCCGCATGTGCTCGAACAAGTCCATATTTTCTTCGATCGAACGCGTGCGATACGGACTATTCTTGCCAGGCTCGGTCAAGGTTCCGCGGTAATCTCTGATCTCCTGTGCATTCAAGTCACAAACGTAAGCCTTGCCATCTTTGATTAGCTGCACTGCGTACTGGTACATTTGCTCAAAGTAGTCCGAGGCATAGAACAGCCGATTACCCCAATCGAATCCAAGCCAGCGAACATCCGATTTGATTGACTCTACATATTCCATTTCTTCTTTGATTGGATTTGTATCATCAAAGCGCAAGTTGCAAAGGCCTCCGAATTCGGCAGCGATACCGAAATTAAGGCAGATGGATTTGGCATGTCCAATATGCAGGTAGCCGTTCGGCTCCGGTGGGAACCGAGTGTGAACACGTCCACCATATTTATTATTCGCAAGATCTTCTTTTATGATTTCTCTGATAAAGTCAGATGGCTTAGGACCAGCTTCAATCATAAGCAATAGTTTAACACATTCTAGCGTTTTGTTAGGTTGGGTGGTTATATCGAATCTTCTGTAATAGCTATAAAGTTTCTAAAGCCTGTCTCCAGTTTTCTATGAGTCTTGATATCATTTATGATTTTAAATGCATAAGATTTTTTATTATTTTCAATAAGTTTCAAATGATAATGACATGACTATAAAGATGTAAAGAGTTAAACCTATTGGGAAAAATTCTACGGGAGATGCCCTAGGAATATTATCCGAGCGCGCATACAGATTTAAACTCTCACTACAACTCGATTCCTGCCTTTTTCCTTTGCTTTATACATTGCATCGTCTGCCCTTTTTATAAAGCTGTCCCCGGTATCTCCTTCCTCAAACTCTGTTACACCCATACTTATTGTCACTTTTCCAACGGTATCAAACTTATAACTTTCTGTTATTTTTCTTATCCTCTCTGCCAATGCATGTGCCTTTTCTAAATTAGTTTCCGAAGGAATTATCACAAATTCCTCACCACCCCATCTTACAAGGTAGTCTATTTTTCTTATAGTCTTTCTAACAATATCAGCTATGGTTTTTAACACATAATCACCAGCGCTATGTCCATATGTGTCATTTACTTTTTTAAAGTGGTCAATATCAAACACTATCATGGACAATGGTTGATTATATCTCTTAACTCTTTCTATTTCTCGGTCTGTTATTTCTTCAAATTTTGTTCTTCAAAATATTTCAGGATTGCCTTTAATAGAGAAGCACTACGCCCTAGTTGTTCATAGGCTTCTTCCTTAGACATATCTCTATTTTCTTTCCTCATTGTTATGCCCAGATTTCTGGATATGTTAGCAATTCTTGCAATTTCGTTAGCCAAGTCGTTCTCAATATTTTCTGGTCGTAAAATAATTGGATACATATTTCTTCCAATTTTAGAAACATTTTCCAAAACTTCGTCCTCAACGACTTTGTCATTTATAACATGGTGTGCTTCATTAAAATCATCATATGGAGTGTTATGTAAAGGTTGCGATAAATCTCCTATGTAATGAGCACATAGAGCTATATAATATTCTGCGATTTTAGAAGTCCTTCTGATTTCTTTGTATTTATGGAATGTAGCAATAATTGCTCCGTAGAGATGCCCTTCATGATCATTGGGATCATTATATCTTTTAACTTGGTTTAAAACTATTTCAGGGGTTATCTCAATATTGTTAACGTTATTGAAAAAATGATTATATTTATCTAAGGTATTTGATTCTACCTTCACTATATCCATGCTCGAAAAATTATATTCCTCCTGGTATCCAGCAGCCTTTGCGATCGCAAAATGAGTTTCATTTTCTCTTCTTTCTCTATTTCCCATTTTCTCTATTTCCCGTGTCTTATTTTGTTCTATCCTTACTGCTCAAGTTCTTCAAGAGCGATCTTTAACCCTTCTGCCTTTCATTCATGATATATAATTGACCACATTTTTATCCATATTTCGAAATATTTAATGATCGAATGTCCCTGTGAAGGTTTGCTTCACCTAGGGTTGATTCGCGGACCCCCTTACAGACCAATGGGCCTTTAGCATTACCATAAATTATCGGGCTACCTAAGGTCAAAAGGATGTCATTCCCGCAAGCAAAGCGCGTCGGGAATCCTTCTTAAAGAAAGGTTCCGGACAAGCCGGAATGACAGAAAAACGGTAACTGATCGAGTTTATAAACAGACTCTAAAGAGAGCATGTTACATAATATTTTAAAGGCAGACATGGTGAAAAAAACCCAGCAAAGCGATAAGATTTGATTAATCGGATTAAACCACTACCTATAAGGTTGAGATTGCGTTAAATTTTCTCTGTTACGGAAAATATTTCGTCAAATTACCTTAATTCTATCAATCTCTTCTCTTGTCTCGGATCGGAACAGATAGTTATAACGGCTGTATAGTCACTCATATACTCAATGGAGTAGTCCTTTTTGAGATTGAAAGGCCTGTCGTGACCAGGCACAATGACCTGAACGCTTCGCTTAACGTACTCATAATTCTTCAAAGCGGCTTCTTTTGAATAGAAAACTTGCGGTGCCTTGTTGTTCACAAATTCCCATCCATTTTTTACAGCATCCCCCGCAAACAAAATCCGGCCATCTTCACAGAAAAGACCCGCACTTCCGGGTGTATGCCCCGGCAAAGAAACGACCTTCATTCCCTCAAGAATCTCTTCTCCGTCTTCCACCATCATAAGGCGGTCTCTCAAATATTTCACCGTTGAAACAGGAACATACGGATCACCGCGCGCAATATACTCATTTTCTAATACATACCTCATGTCTCGCCTAGGTACCATAATTGTTGAAGCTGTAAATATTTCTGCATTCAGGAAGTGATCAAAATGAAGATGTGAAACAAAAACAATATCAATCTGATCAGTATTAAGTCCGAGTTTTCTTAATCCCTGTAATAGAAAAATCCTATCCCCATAGGAACCGGTATCAAAAAGGATCTTTTTCCCTTCATGATAAATGAGCGATACTGTACACCACCCCAAAGCGCCCCTTTCTGAAGATGCCGGCACACCCGGTAAAATTATCCGATAATCTACAATCAGATTACTCCTTTATTTTACCCACCAGTTGCAAAACAGTTTATGCATTTATGATGCAGATGTGCTGGAAAAGCTCTGCCAGCAACACATTATAGGCCTAGAGCCTGGCCAGCCAGCCTTTATCCAAAAGGCACTAAAGGTTAAATGCACAGTCATGTGTATCATAATCAAATCTCGTTGCTTTGCAGAGGTTTTTCAGCATGTCTGCATCATATTTTATGCAACATTTAGGTTTACATAAATGCAGCATATAAATTGTATTCATTTCAGGAAGAAGTTTACACCTCAACAGGTTCATTTGGTAGATTTTTTAGATTTTTTATATACCCTGCTTCATTAAATGGAACTTTGTTTTTCATCACATCAAACAATTCTACTGCAAGAATTTGTCCTATAAACTGTTTTGCTTCAAATTCTGAATAACCTTCATTCATTAAACGTTTTAATGTAATTGCTGTCTCAACAGGTTCATTTGCAGCAATTTGGTTGTCTATTACTTCAAAAATAGCATTTCTTAAATTTTCGTTTACTTTCATTTTCATTTCATTAATTATCAATTGGAGTCTTCACAATTATAACAAATTTTAAAGATATGGGTCAGAAACTTTTGAAAGTGCAGATAGAGCGTATAATTCAGGATGCAGATATCAGTTAGAATTCCCATGCTCCTGCAATAGGTATAAGCGCTCCTGTAAGGTATACAGGACTCTCAAGTATCACCCACCTTACTATTTCTGCCACTTCCTCAGGTCTGCCGGGTCTGCCACAGGGTATTTGCTTTGCCATTTCCAGCCGTTCTTTTTCTGTTGTGCTTCCTACTTCAATCAGACCAGGGCAAACGGCATTCACCCTGACGCCGTAAGGTGCCAGGGCAGCGGCAAGGGATTTCGTGAGTACAGCTATTCCGGTTTTCGCAGCACAATACGCTGTAGACATGGTCCATGCCTTTATGTTTTCAACTCCAGAAAAGGCAAAATTGATGACATGTCCCTTCCTCTTGCAGATATGTTCTCTTGCAAAATAGGTTACGTTGAAGGCGATGTTGAGGTTCATCTGAACGGCCTCATTCCATTCCTCAGGAGAGACGTCAAGGATGTTTTTATAATAAAAAGGACCGATAGTGTTCACTAAGACATCGATCCGGTTAAACTCTTTAATAACATTTTTTACCAACTTCTCTGCTTCAGCAAATTCTCTTAAATCGTACTGAAAAAACTTGATAAAAACAGCATCTTTCTTCAACTCATCTTTCAAACGTTCAAGTGGTTTTACATTTTTATGATAATGGGCAGCAATGGAAAGGCCTTTTGTTGCGAGGGCTTTCACTATGTACCGTCCGATATCAGAATTTGCTCCAGTTACGAGAGTTGTCTTTTTTCTCATAAATGTCTTTTATCACATAACAGTCCCCATGTCAATTGGAAACCTCTATTGGCAGCAATTCTCGGTGAAGTTACAAAGCCATTAGATTCTTCGCTCCGCTCAGAATGACAGCAAACAGTTTTCGTAATGTCATTCTGAAGAAGCGAAGCGACTGAAGAATCTTGCAGTTTTTTTACCGAGAATTGCTGCTCTATTGGGTTAGGACATCAGCTAAACCCGCAATGTAAATAAGGCAAAATGGAAACTTATCTTATCGATTTCCAAGAGGTATGAAATCTGCATCGTTATTTTTGCAAAAGGAAAAAACGACTTCCTGACTAAACCGTTTACAACTCTTTCAAAGAAGTATAACCTACATTCCGCTCTTTGGACACAGTTAATTCTGAATTAATATTCATTATAGATCAATGAGTTATTTATGTTGACAGATTCTCTAAATTACTCATATTTAACGGTTTTTAATTTTAACACTGATTTTAGCAATGTTATTTCTTCAGCATTTATTTTTACAAGATCACCGAGCACTTTTTTATGTTCCTTATAATTATTGGCTAGTTTTCTTAGCAGTTCTCTATCAGCAACTCGAACGATCTTATTTTTCAATTTGCCATTCTCCCAACGTGAAAGTCTTGTGACAGAATGAATAGGTGCCTTTTCACAATGACACCCTTTACGACCACATCGAACCATCAAATCCCTTAGACTTCCTTCAACAAGCTTGCAATTACTCAACAGGATTTTGATAAAACGTTTACGTTCTCTTTCCAATTCGTATATTTTTTCTTTTTCATTGATTATTTTCATTGACATATCTTATATTATTGCTTTAATATCTTATAACATAAGAACATCAATTGTCAATATGATAATTCAACAAGGGCTGCGAAAAGATATTGTTCATAAAAAGTATCTGCTAGGGGCTCACCCTAGCATTCAGTTTTTCATAGACAAATTGAAAATAGATGAGATTATAGGGTCTTATGTCAGGCAAGACAAAAGGATAAAATTGAGCGCTGAAAAGACTCTTTCCGTAATGATTCATAATTATTTGACATCACCCCTGCCGATGTACGAGATTATAGAATGGCTAAGACCTTTGGATGAAAAAAAACTTGGTTTGCAACCTAGTGAGGCTTCCTTGATAAACGACGATCGTGTTGGCAAGGCGCTTGAGAGCCTTTATTTTGGCAGACATAAAGATATATTTTTTCGCCTGGCACTCAGGGCAATCAAGCTTTTTTCAATAGATTGCCATCAAATACATCAAGATACAACCACTATTACATTTTCTGGCAAGTATGCAGGATGTTATGCCCCACCGCTAATGACATATGGTATTAACAAAGACCATCGACCTGATCTGAAGCAATTGGTATTAGGTATATCAGTTACTTCTGATGGGGCAGTACCTCTTGTGCATGAAATTTACGACGGGAATCAGACAGATGACCGTCTCCATCCAGCTAACCATAGCCGTTTACGAAAACTTTTGCAGCGTTCTGATTTTATTTATGTTGCTGATTGCAAACTGTCCACTGACGACAACCTGCGTAAGATTACAGGATGTGGAGGTTTATTTGTGAGTGTTATGCCAAGATCGTGGAAAGAGGATAAGGCCTTCCGTGAGCAAGTGCGTAAGGGTAGGGTCAAATGGGCACACTTGTTATCCAGGCCGAATAATCGAAAGCCTGAATCAAAGCTTGATCATTATTACCTAGCTGCGGGACAGTACAGCACATCCAACGGATATCGTTTGCTGTGGATTCGTAGCACGCAAAAGGCTAAACAGGATGCGGAGATAAGGCAAAGGAATGTTGGAAAATCACTTGAGGCACTCAGGGAACTGCAAACACGCCTCAATACATATAAACTGAAGACTCAGAAAAACATAGATGAAAAGATAATGGCAATTCTCAAGCAAAACAAGTCTGCCGATTTAATCGGTTACGAGATTCACAAGGGAATTCAATATAAAATCCGCCATAAAAAAGCGGGGCGCCCAGGTATTGCTGATGTCGGAACATCCGTTGAAAATGAATATTTCTCTTTCTCTTTTCAATTGAACGATGCCCGCATCAGACAAGAAGCGTTAACTGATGGAGTGTTTCCACTGATCACAAACTTAAAATACCATACCCCAAAGAAAATTCTTGAGATTTACAAGTATCAGCCTTTTTTAGAAAAACGGCATTCGCAGCTGAAAACCTACCAGGAAGTTGCACCCGCATTTCTCAAAAAGCCAGAACGTGTGATTGCATATCTCCATATGAATGTTATGGCTCTTATGGTTGCAACTCTTCTTGAGCGCCAACTGCGAATCGCTATGAAACGTAAATCTATTGGCTCCCTTCCAATTTATCCCGAAGGGAAACCTTGCAAATATCCTACAACCTTTGATATCGTGAGATTGTTTAAGGGTATTGAGAGATATGAAGTTGTGCAAGGTGAAAATCTGCACATATTTCCGGCGAAATTAAACAATATTCAAAAACAAGTGCTCAATCTACTGGAGGTGCCTGTCTCGTTATATCTCTAAAAATATTTTATAAATTTGAGCCATCAAAAAATTCAAAATTAATGGCCCGCAAATAGCGGAATGTAGGGTATAAATACCAAAAGTAAACATTATGAAGCATTTGCTAAGGGTGCGAACTTCATATCGAAGTCCGCAAACTTAAATCCTCTCAGAGACATTCTTGGGATGATGTTTAATTCTTCATCTAACAAACGCCCTCCAAAGCGATCCTTAAACGCGGACTTCAGCCACAAGTCTTGTTTTTCCATGTGGGCTCACGATTCACGATCATGGGATAAAGTGTTGACTCTGGAAATGTTTAGTTCTCCTCAAAAATGTGCATCAGCAAGCTCAGAGCACAGTTGTGACCACTGACATAAATTGTTTAGGTGTTCAACCGCCAAGAAAGACCCTTTTTACGTCATCGCTTTCGAGGAGATTCTTGCCCGTATCTTCTATTAATATGCCACCGGTCTCAAAAACATAGCCCCTGTGGGCTATCTCAAGGGCCATGCTGGCATTTTGTTCAACAATAAGCACGCTTGTGCCCAATCTGTTTATCTCGACCAATTTCTCGAATATGGTATCGACATATGAGGGAGACAAACCAAGTGAAGGCTCATCAGCCAGCAATAACTTCGGTTTTTGCATCAATGCCCGGCCCATGGCGAGCAACTGCTGTTCCCCTGTGGAAAGTGTAGCTGCCCTCTGCTTTCTCCTGTCTTTCAACGCAGGGAAAAGATCGAGGATTTTTTCAATCTCAGCCTTCGTATTGTTATACTTCTGTGTAAAAGCACCCATCTCAAGATTTTCGATTACTGTCATGGAAGGGAACAACCTTCTGCCTTCTGGAATCATCGATATCCCTTTTGACACATGCTCGTCGGGTCTCAATTCCTTAATGCTTTCTCCGTTGAAAGTGAGATATCCAGTTTGTATGCCGACGAGGCCAAACACTGCCTTTAAGGCTGTTGATTTCCCCGCCCCGTTTGGGCCGATCATGGCTACAATCTCCCTTGAATTTACATGGAAAGAAACGTCTTCAAGAGCCTTGACAGCACCGTAATAGACGCTTATGTTCTTTGCCTCAAGTTGCACGGTTTCTCCTTTTTCCCATGTAGGCGTCAAGTACTGCCTCGTTGTTCTGGATTTCAGAAGGAGTGCCTTCGGCGATCTTTTGGCCGTGGTTAAGGACAATGATATTATCGGAGATATCCATTACAACCTTCATATTATGTTCGATAAAAAGAATTGTTTTTCTTTTGGCCTTAAGGTCTTTAATAATACTTAAAAGTGTTGGGATTGTATTCGGAAAGACACCTGCCGTAGGCTCGTCAAAGAGATAGAATTCTGAATCGGTTCCAAGTGTACGTGCAAATTCAAGAAGCCTCCTCTGGCCGTGGGAAAGATTCTCGGCGAGTTCATCTCTCTTGTCTGCTAATCCAACAATTCTCAGCAGTTCCACTGCCTTCTCGGTGTTTTTCCTCTCCTCTTTCAGCATGTCAGACGTTCTGAAGAGCGCAGCCCACAAGGTTTCTCCCTTATCGTATTTGATGCCGAGAAGAATATTTTCGAGAACGGTCATCTGCGGGAAGAGCCTGATATTCTGAAAGGTCCTGCCGATGCCGAGATTAAAGATTTTGTGAGGGGCAAAGTGGGTAATATCGTGCTCATTGAAATAGATGCTGCCCAAGACTGGGCGATAGAAGCCAGTAATGAGATTGAATGTGACCGTCTTTCCGGAGCCGTTTGGACCGATCAGTGCCGTGACAGTCCCTTTCTCAATCCCGAAAGAAAGAGCGTCAACCGCTCGCACCCCGTCAAAGCTCTTGGATATGTTTTGCACTTTGAGGATTTCCATCTATTTGAACCTGTATTCTCCTATTATTCCTTGAGGCCTTTTCATCATAAGGATTATCAAAAGAAGGCCATAGATCATCTGTCTGAGAGGCGCAGCAACAGAACTCGGCAGGCCGAGGAATCGCAACATCTCCGGGAATATAACCAATGTTAAGGCGCCGATAAACGACCCTTTTATGCTTCCCATACCGCCGAAGACGACCATAAGAAGCACAGCTATGGATTCCATCGCCGTAAAACTCAAAGGGTCTATAAAGGTAATATAATGTGCGTAAAGACTGCCGGCTATACCCGCAAAAAATGCGCCGACAACAAAGACAATCAGTTTGTATTTAACTATGTTTTTCCCGATCGAAAGGCTTGCAACCTCATCTTCCCTGATGCTTTTCAGAATTCTCCCGAATGGTGAATCCACAATCCTGTTTATGATAAATGCAGTAATAAATACAAATACCGTGACAAGCGTCAGATAGGCCCAAACAGGCTGAAGTTCAAAGCCAAGGAATGAAAACTTCGGAATCCCCGGCAGACCCATTGGACCCCTTGTGAGATCAACCCAGTTTTTCGATATTGAATATACGATGACGCCGAAGCCAAAGGTCGCAAGGGCGAGGTAATCCCCTTTAAGCCTTATGGACGGAAAGCCGATAATAAGACCGAGGAGAGATGCCACGCAAGCCCCAACCATCAGGCTATCCACGGCGATACCCCGAAGTTCCGAGCAAGAAGGCTCGATGCATATGCGCCAACACACGCGAAGGCAATATGTCCAAGGGCCGCAAGGCCTGTATATCCGACAATGAGATTGAGACTTAGGGTGAGGATGATATATATTCCAGAAATTACCAATATATGAAGCAGGTATTCCATCTATAGCCTCTCCCTATCATTCTTCTTACCCAATATTCCTTCTGGTCTAAACAGAAGGAATATGATAAGCACCGCAAATGAGATAGTGTCTTTCCATCCTGCCTGGATCTTCCATATGCCGAGATTCTCTACGATACCGAGAAAAAAACCTCCGAGTACAGCGCCGGGGATGCTCCCTATGCCCCCGATAATTGATGCAATGATTCCTTTGAGAATGGCATTCATTCCCATCGTGGGCTCGATGTTCGTTTCAAGGGATATCAGGACGCCCGCCATTCCTGCAAGAGCAGAACCGATGCCGAAGGCATAGAGAATCACCCTTTCGGGATGTATGCCGGACACGCTTGCCCCAACCGGATCATCCGCCACCGCCCTGATGGCCTTTCCTATTTTTGTTTTTTCCACAATTGCCCATAGAGCAGCTAACAACAAACAACTAACAATTAACAACAAAATTTGTATATCGGTTATCACTGCGCCCATTATCTGATGCCCTTCAACAACTGGCCCCCTGTACGCAGCGTGAGAATCTGCGCGCCGTAGAGTAGTTGGAGGAAGTTCTGGATAAAGATGAACACACCAAAAGAGGCGATAAGAAAGACAAGACCTGGCGCGTTGTTATTTCTTAAAGGGAGATAGACGAGCCTGTCAATGGCTATGCCGAGAATTGCTGAAAGGATCGAGGCAAAAAAAAAGAGAGAATGGGATCAAGGCCAAGGGATATTGATAAACTATAGGCAAAATAAGCCCCGGCAGTATAGACTACGCCGTGGGCGAAGTGGAAGAAGCGGACGGTTTTGTAAATAACCGTGAAGCCCAAGGCTAGCAGGGCATAAATACTGCCTGCAATAATGCCGTTTAAGAGGAGTTGGTTAAACATCTATTTCCCCATCAAAGAAAATCCAGCCTGTTCAAAATGTTTATCATTGGTAAATGCTTTCTTAATATTGAACATCCGCATTATCTCAAAACTTGTGCAGTCGGTTATTCCCCAGTTTTTGTCCGTTCTTTCTTTGTAGAGTTTCCAGGCATTATCATACATTTCATCAGTTATCTTGATAAGCTCAACGCTCGGAGACTGTTTAAGTTTGTCGATAAATTCGACTGCTGCCTTTCTAAACTCAACCTTACTCAAAGCATTGATAGTTTCAATAATGACATAGTTCGAAGTGACCAGTTTTGTCCCCCTACCAACAAGAGTTTCTATAGTTTTCAATGAAGTTTTGTGGTAGTTGTCGCTCTTATTGATCGAGGCAATCCAGGCAAAGCTATCCACAAAAACATACTCTCTCATTTAGGTACGCCGTAGAGATAATGATCATGATGTTCTGCAAGGTCCTTTATCCCCGTCTCAACCGCAACATCTTTCAGCTCAAGCAGCGGGTCTCTTCCTCTCCTGACCTTTCCTTTTTTTCTGCTCGCCTTCATGCCCGTTTTCAGATAGTGAATTATTTCTATCAGCTTAGGCATGTCCTCATCCGGAATATCTTTCAATTCTTTGATTATTTCGTCCTTATACTTGGTTTGAGTTTGCACAATTCGTCTCCTTTCTCTTCAATCAGATATTTCACATAATTTATCCGCATCAACAAGTCCTTTCCACGCGCCGGATGTTTTTTTCAACAGACTTATTATCTTTTCTAGCTTCCTTCCCTTCAATTGATCTATGTAAACCCACCAGTTGCATAACTTTTGTTCAATTTGTGAGGCAGATATGCTGAAAAAGCCCGACCAGCGATACCTTACAGCCCATCAACCTGGCCAGCCAGCCTTTCTGCAAAATGCACTAAAGGTTAAATGTACAGTCATGTGTATCAGAATAAAATCTCATCGCTTTGGCGGGTTTTTTCAGCATATCTGCCTCACTTTTTATGCAACGTTTAGGTAAACAAGCACTTCTTTTTTGCCTTCATTTGGCAAATCTCTCAATTTGCTTATAATTTTGTCGTCTATAGTCTTTGTTGACAGCATAGTTTCTCCTTATAGTTTCCTATTCTACCAGTTTTCTTGACTGGTGAAGATAGAAGAGGGGAGTTGCTCCGACAACCTCATCGGGTATCTCCAATACTATTTTCTCCATAAATCCTCCTAGTTCAGGAAGTGGTATTGTCAAAAGTTTTTTAGTAAATTCTTAGAATACTCTTTATTTTCAATATGTTGGTTCAAGGTAACCTACCTCCCCCCATATAACATGGTATTTTTAAAC
>Ga0172375_10006632_pt1 | contig 16144 bp, 19 predicted proteins | sample LakKiv1m_FD_114537 | JGI IMG/M metagenome (GOLD analysis project Ga0172375, IMG submission 114537) | Freshwater microbial communities from Kabuno Bay, South-Kivu, Congo - kab_092012_11.1m | ecosystem: Environmental > Aquatic > Freshwater > Lake | place: Democratic Republic of the Congo...
CGCTTGATTTGCTGGATCCGATGGATGCTTTTCGGGATTGCAGAGCAGAAGAAGCAATGCCAAGAGAGATGACAAACATCACTCCCATGATGATGAGTGAGACGGCCAGGATGGAGGCTTTGTTACTGCGCATATTGATGAAATAAATTTATTATTTGTTTTAAATGAATTTTTTTGGTTTTTCCTAGGGCTATTTTCGCTAAGGTTCAACCTTAGCGAATATCACGGATTCGTTTCCGCGTAATCTCGGAGCGATACGGTGGTTTGCATATTAGCCGCGTCATTTTCCGCTCCAGCGCAAGTAGCGGTAGAACAAATTTCCATAGAAATGGTCACTTTTCCTACCTGAGAAGCCGCTCCGTCAGTTTTGATCGCCCGGAAATCTAGATTTGCTAAATAATTATTGGCCATCTGGATGTCAGTGCCGGCCGCAATGGCATTGTAATCGCAACCGCTCAAATCAGTTGATGTCCAACCCATTCTGATTTGATTGTTAGCGCCTTGACGATAGAATCTTATGCATTTGTTCTGCGAATAGTCAAAAATTTCAATTGAATTGGCAGCGGCAGGCGGAACCGGGCAAGCCCCGCCATTATCACAGCTCACCACGCTGCTAGTTCTCAAAGTTTTGGCCATTAATTCCATCGCGTATACCGCGTCTTCCATGTTTCGCTGGATGCCTTGAGCTCTTTTTTGAAAAGTCACGAATTTTGAAAACAGCGCGACAACGGTTAGCATAATCAGCGAAAAAATAAAGATCGATAATAATAACTCGACCAGGGTAAATCCCCGCTCATTAGCCAGTCTCATGTTTTTGCCTTTATTTTTTCTCATCTTTCTATTTTCTATCGCTTGATAAAAAATTATCTTTGTTTATTCGCTCCAAGTAGTCAGCGTTGACTGCGCGTAAGCGCAGCCGGCTCCGGTCGTGCATGTCGTTGAATATGGTTCCGTTGGAAAGCTTCCTTTCCAACTAACTATGCTAGTGACTACTTTGTCGTTGCCACTGTTAACGATCGTGATTAAGCGCGAAAATTTTGTAGGACTTCCATCAGTAGTGGTGTGGCTATATAAATGCAGATTAGCATTGTATCGCAAATCTTTTGTCTGGATTCCGCATTCAATAACATTGACTAATCGCGAATCGATTCTGCAATTATTGGCCGGAGATATCATGGGAAAACCGACAAACGAAGTGTTTCCTGAAGTTGCCCAATTGGTATCCCGCACATTTCTCACCAGTTCCACTCCTTCCTGAGCCAAAAGACTGGCGATAATCTGATTGCGACTATCAGCTGATTCCTTTATGCCCCCACCGATGAGGGAAATAGCCGAGAGCATTCCGGCGGACATCAAAAAAACAGAAAGCATAACTTCGACAAAAGAAAAGCCTTTAGCGGTTTTTGGCTTGCGTTTTGCGATTTTTAACAATTTTAACATCTTCATTTTTCCTCTGAGTCGTAAGCTCACCAAAAAGGTGCCACATTCTCAGCTTTATGATACGCATTACTGGCTTTCAGTCACATAGCCGCCCGAGCTGATTGTTACGTCTTTTGTGTTTCCGGAAATAATAAATCTGAAAATCTGGGAACCTGAAAAGGATTGTCCCTGTTGATCATAGATATCCGCGTGCGGAATTGTAAAATAAAATTCAGTTTTATTTAATGGAGAAAAGATTGTGTCGAGAGTCACGCCATTTTTTAATGATTGAGATTCTGCTGGCAGAGAAGCATTGGGACCGACACCGATCCAATGTCTTCCGCTTCCATCGACCACACCGTTTCTGTCTTCACAATTTAAATAGCCACCCACGACATTATAAAATATCTCATAATTAGTGGCATCTATAAATCGGAATCCATAACCGCAAACCGTTACGCCGCTTTGGCTTTTTCCCTGCAAAGCATAGGTTTGCGCCAATTTCACCGTTGATGCCACTTCCCTTTGAGCTGCTCGAAGTCTGGATGTATACCGGCTTTGGGTCAGAGAAGCGAAAGCAATCGCGGATATTATTCCGATTATCGCGATGATAAGAGACAGCTCTATCAGCGTAAACCCGCATTGAATTTTACGAAAAATCGGCATAAGTCAAACTTTAAAACCGCAACCGATCTAAATACCAACTGATCAGATTGGAGTAAAAAAATAGGCTGATGAATGTTCCCAGAACCAGAAAAGGCGCGAAGGGAATTTGGCTTTCCAGTTTTTTCTTTCGAAAAACAATTAAAGCCAATCCGAACATCGCTCCAATGGAAAAAGCCAGAAGGAGCGCCATAAGAATTTGCGGCCAGCCCAAGATGAGCCCCAGAAGAATCACCAAATAAGCATCTCCCATCCCCATCCATTTTTCTTGAGAAACGGCCACCATCAGGAAAAAAAAGATGAAAGCCGCAAAACCTGCAAATGTGCCGGAAAAAGTTAGGCTACTCAAAATATTATTTCCAAAATAAGCATTGTTCCAGTCCAGAAGAAGATTAAAGGCGACCGACCAGCCGATGGCCGGCCAAAGGACCAGGCTCGGAATTTCCATATACAGAAAGTCATAGACAAAAATCGCGATCAGGGCGCCGGTTACCCCCAAATAATAGACCGCCCCCGCCCAGGTGCCCATATCAGCGGCGTTAAAATATTTTAAGCCAATAATCGCGAAAATAACACCGGTAAAAAATTCTACCAGCGGATATTGATAGGATATCCTCTCTCCGCAATCCCGACAGCGGAATTTTAGAACGACAAAACTTAAAAGTGGAATGTTGTCATACCATCGGATAACGTTTTTGCAATGCGGGCATCTGGACCGGTCCAATATCAATTCCTCCGCCACGTGAAGACGGTAAATAACTACGTTTATGAAACTCCCTATAATCAGTCCAAAAATGAAAAAAATGATAAACATTGGAGTTTTTTATCCCGGATCACTTTGCTCAATGAGATATAATTTTAAAACGCATTTGCCAAAATCGATGCAATTTTTTATTTCAGAATAACAGTTTTCTTTTGTTTAACGGCACGCCTGCTCAAGGCACACGCATCTTATATTAGAACCTCCGTCTTGCGGGTTAATTTGAAAATCGCAATTACTGGAATAGTTTCCCCCGCCCACATAAATCCAATTCCAATCCAATCTGGGCCAAAAAGCATTCGGGTCTCCGGCGGGACAGAGAGCGTTCCCCCCCAGCGCGGCCGGGGCAACGACCGGATTACCCTCCTCAAAACAGGCGGATAGCGCTGTCATGGCGGTTTTCATCGAAGTTGAAACGCTAGCCACTTTGGCCTTCTTTCCTTTTTCTGACATGCCTATCAAAATCAGACTGGCCAATATTCCAATGATAGCCACCACAATCAAAAGTTCTATGAGAGTAAATCCTGATTTTTTTGACATACTGTTCTTACGTGAAAAATTTTAAACATGCTTAAAAAATCAGTTTGCTTGCCAAAAACAAAATAGCCCAATTTAAGCGCATAAACATGTAGCTACGCCTTTAAAAAAGCTTACGCCTCAATTCTTGTAGCTCTAGCCTTGGCAAGCTTGAGAATTTTCAATTATACGATATTAACACCCTGTAAATACGCAACCAGTTGAGGTGCAAGCAGCTACGCATTGTCCAGTCACGCAAGTTTGCGCGATAGACCATGCGTCCGTGCCGGGATTGGTCACCACAAAACTGCCAGCGTTAGTGCATCCGGTTGTGATGGTCGGATAAACAGCCGTCGTGGTGGTTGCGTCAGCAGGATTGCAAACATTGCCACCGGCGGCGGTAGGAGTTGTCATAGCTCCTCCTCCGTCGCGACAGATAACTCCGGCCGGCACGATTGATGTCATGGAAGCTTTGAAGGAAGCGTAGGTAGCCTTTGTTCTGGCCGAACCGAGACTGACCAATACGATGGAAGCCAAGATACCGATGATGGCAATGACGATCAAAAGTTCAATCAGAGTAAAACCTTTTTTGTTTTTCATTTTTTCACCGTCCTTTCTATTTTACTTTTTATTTTTCTGTCTAAAAATCTTTTTGCAAAAATTAAATACATGTCCCTCCGAACGTGCAGCCTGAACTGGTGCAATCAGCATTGCCGGTGCCGGTGCAATCAGGAAAATTAGTACAGCCAGTCGTAGCCGTCATCACGAATGACCATCCATCGGCGTCTCCGCTAGTAACAGCGTAGGATGAATCATTTGGAGTTGCTCCGCATTGATTGATATCCGGCCATAGCGCGTCTGTTCCTCCAAGCGCCTCGGACGTATCGCAAATTGCTTCTCCGCCAACACCGTTTTGAATTGTTCCCCCTCCGTCCCGGCAAATCACCGCGGCTGAAACAATACTAGACAGCGACGATTTGACTGAAGCCACTTGCGCCTTTCTTCTGGCCGAACCAAGACTCACCAACACGATGGAAGCCAAGATTCCAATAATGGCAATGACGATCAGAAGTTCAATAAGGGTGAAACCCTTTTTGTTTTTCATTTTTTCACCGTCCTTTCTGTTTTAATTTTTATTTCTCTTTTTATTATACCCTAAATTATCGTTATCGGGAAATGCTCCGTCTACTAGAACTGACTGGAAATATTATAGATCGGCATAATAATCATGAAAACCAGGGCGCCGACCGCGATGCCGATTACAATCATCAGCACCGGCTCGATGAGAGTTGAGAGGTTTTTGGCCGCCGTATCGACTTCCTGCTCGTAAAATTTGGCAATGTATCCAAGCACCAGTTCTATCTCGCCTGATTCTTCCCCGATCTTTATGATTTGTGAAACGATGGGCGGAATGTGCTTTGATTTTCGCAAAACCTCGCTCATTGATCCGCCGATCTTGACCTCATCGGCTACCCGTAAGAATAACCCTTGATAAACCGCATTGTTCACCACCGAACTCGACAGCGTAAGCGCCCGCACAATCGGCAGTCCGCCAGCCAGAAGAACATTTAGATTGTCGGAAAAACGGGCAATATAAACTTTTTGGAAAATCTGGCCGATGATCGGCATTTTTAGTTTTATTTCATCCCACTCCCGCCGGCCGTTATCGGTTTTCAGATAATAAAAAACGCTGCCGACAACGCCGAAAATAATCAGTATATTGGCCCACCAATACTTTTGCATGAAATGGCTAAAGCTGATAACTATCTGGGTATACCAGGGAATGGGAACCCCCAGACTTTCAATCATAACTGTGAGCCGGGGAAGAATTATTGTGGCGAAAATAAACCCGATGATAAAAAAAGCAACCAAAACAACGGCCGGATACATCAACGCCGATTTGATCTTGCTCCCCAGTTTGTAGTTTTTCTCAATATTATTGGCAACGTAGTCGATCGATTTTCTCAAATTGCCGGAAACTTCCCCGGCTTTTATTATGCTGATGGATAGATTGGAAAAAACTTTATCGTTTTTTTTCAGCGCGTCGGAAAGCGGCATTCCGTCTTGGACGCTTGCTATGGTCTCGTCCAGCACTTTTTTGAAATATAGATTCGTGCTTTGATCTCTTACTGCCTCCAGCGAAGTGATTATCGGCACCTTGGCCTCAATCAGAATGGAAAGTTGCTTGAAAAAGAGCATCAGTTCCTTTTCGTTGACTTTTTCAAAAAGTGTTAAGATAAATTTCACTATCCGTTCTTCCTCTTTTTCTTTTTTCAGATAAACCGGAAAAAGCCCGTTTTTTTGCAGCAATTCAACAGCGCCTTCGTCGCTTCCCGCTTCGATTGTCCCTTCCTTAGCTTGCCCCTGTATGTCTTTGGCTTTAAATACGAAACGCATTTTTTTGTTTTATTGTTTTATTTTAGCAAAGATTGAAAATTTTTCACGTCTTTCGCGTAAGAAGTTGCTTCATCCGCCGAAACCAGTCCTTTTTTCACGAGATTAGCCAGCGATTTATCCATGGAAATCATTCCTTGCTCGGAACTCGTTTCAATCACGTTGTCAATCTGGTAAACTTTTCCTTGGCGAATCAAATTTTCCACCGCGTTATTTTTTATCATTATCTCGATGGCTGGAACCCGGCCGCCGTCTATTGTTGGAACAAGTCTTTGTGAAACTACGCCGAGAAGCGATCCGGCTAATTGGGACCGAACTTGATTTTGCTGCTCAGGCGGAAACACGTCAATGATTCTGTCAATCGTTTGCGGAGAATCATTGGTATGCAAAGTGGCAAAAATCAAGTGTCCGGTTTCCGCCGCCGTAATAGCCGTACTGATAGTTTCAAGGTCTCTCATTTCCCCTATCAGAACCACGTTGGCATCTTCCCGAAAAACCGCTTTGAGGGCCGAATGGAAAGATTTTGAGTCCTGAAAAACTTCCCGCTGGTTAATTATGCACTTATCCTGCTCATAGGTATATTCGATGGGGTCTTCAATCGTAAGGATGTGCTTTTCCTGATTATGATTGATCTCATTTATCATCGCAGCAAGCGTCGTTGATTTTCCATGTCCAACCGGACCAACCACCAGGCACAACCCTTGGGAGAATTTGGTAAAATCATAGAGCGATTCCGGAAGATTAAGCTGCTTGAGAGTCCGAATCTCTCTAGGAATAAGACGAAAGGCAATGCTGATATACCCTTGTTGAAAAAAGGCATTGATCCTAAAACGGGCTTTTCCTTCCAAGGCGTAAGAAAAGTCAACTTGCCCCTCCTCCATGAGCTCTTCCTTGTTTTTCTCGTTGAGAATAACATTGCTCATTTCCTTGATGTCTTCCGGGGTGAGGACGGATTCCTGCGTTAACGGATAAAGCTTCCCTTCGATCCTGAGTGTCGGATATCTCCCCCGGGTCAGATGCAAATCAGACGCGCCCTCTTGAGCCGTCAAGGTAAGCAGTTTTTTTATTCTTTGTTCGGCGTGAACTGAACTCATAAAAAAATTTGTTTATTTTTTTTCGGTCAGATAGATCTTTATTTTCTCCAAAACTTCCGACGGAGTAAAATGGGATTTTACCAAATAATCATCAGCGCCCAATCCGAGACCGAGATTAATTTCTTCTTTTTGGCTCAAATTGGTCAAAAGAATAACCGGTATGCTACTGAACACTTTGTTTTCCTTGATCTTTTTTAAAACCTCCAGTCCATCCATATTCGGCATAATTATGTCCAAAAGGATCAGCTTGGGAATTTCTTTTTCCAATTTTTTGAGCGCTTCCAATCCGTCCCTAGCTTCAATAACGGAATATCCTTCCTGGGACAGTCTGGTTTGATAAATATCCATGACAAAGGAGTCGTCTTCCACTATCATTATCTTGTTTTTGTTTTCCATAATTTTTTAGATCAATATTTAAATCTCCTCTTCTTCGATCAAAGTTTTGCTTACTCCCGTGACTCTTTCCACCTCTTCAATCGTCGTCATTCCCTTAAGAACCTTGACTATGCCATCCTGCTTTATATTTAGATAGCCCAGTCTTTTGCTTTCCTCCGTAATCAGCTGTTCATTTCCTTCTTTTTCCGTGATCAAATTTTTAATGCTCTCAGTCAGATAGACTACTTCATAAATTGCCAACCGCCCTTTAAATCCGGAACCATTGCAGATATCACATCCTTTCCCGTAATAAAAGATTGTTTTTTCATTCGGATTAATTTCCAGTTTTTTTTGCTCGCTTTCCGGAATATCCTTGATCTCATTTAAGATTTTCGCGCGCACAACATCAGATATTTTTTTCTCAGTTTTGCATTCTTCACATATTTTCCGAACCAGTCTTTGAGCAATGACCATTCTCAAGGAAGAAGCAAGCAAAAAAGGTTCAATGCCCATGTCAATTAGACGCGGTATGGCTCCAATAGCCGTGTTGGTGTGCAGCGTTGAGAACATAAGGTGTCCTGTAAGCGCGGCATGCACCGCCAATTCGGCTGTTTCGGCGTCCCTGATCTCTCCCACCATTATAACATTCGGGTCCTGGCGCAAAACCGTCCGGAGACCCGCCGCGAAGGTATATCCAATCTCCGGCTTGACTTGGCTTTGATTCAACCCTTCCAAATTATATTCGATCGGATCTTCGAGTGTGATTATGTTCTTTTCATCATTATTCAATATTTTCAAAAGAGCATAGAGAGTAGTGGATTTTCCCGAACCCGTAGGGCCCGTCAGCAGAATCATTCCATAAGTTTCCTTTATCGCTCTTTGGACGTTTTCACTGGCAGATCCAAAAAGACCCAGTGTTTCCAGATCGGCCAAGCCCTCTTCCTTGTCCAAGATACGAAGCACCACCTTTTCTCCCGCCAAGACCGGCAAGGTAGAAACCCGAAAGTCAATATTTTTTCCGTTAAATTGGAACCTGAACCGGCCGTCCTGCGGCTTTCTTTTTTCTTCTATTTTCAAATTAGCTATGATCTTAATCCGGGAGATGACTACAGGTCCAATCTCTTTCGGCAGAATCAGACTTACATGCAAAATTCCATCAACCCGAAACCTGACCCTATATTTGTTTTCCAGCGGTTCAATGTGGATATCGCTGGCGTGACCCTCTATGGCGTGACTGATTATCACCTGCACCAGCTTCGTCACCGGAGCGTCTTTCAGAATCTCATCTCTTTTTTTAATATTTTCTTCCTTATCGTCAAAAATCGATTCGGCTAAAGCATCCTCCTTGAAAGATTCAACTGCCTCTTCCACCATGGCACTCGGTCCTTCATAAAAATCAAGCATTTCTAGAATAGTGTCTTCGGAGGCCAGATATATCTCAATCTCCATTTTTTCGTTTTCGGCGATAAATCTCAGAACATTCATGGCGTCAGCACTTCGAGGATCTTGCATGGCAACTTTGATAGTTTTTTTGTTTTTCTCGAATGCGACTATTTTATGCCGCCGGGCCACTTCTTTCGGTATTAGACTGATAATTTTTTGATCGATGTCTTTGGGAGCCTTGTCAAGATAAGCGATATCCAAAAGAGCGGCTTTTTTTTCAAGCTCTTTTCTTTCTTTGTCGACACTCGTTTTTCTAAATCCAGCCATCAATTTTTTCTAAAGAACAAATGGGTTTTGTTTTCCTTCAGTCTCGGTCCTGAGTTCCGGAACAACCGTATTCCTTGTTTCTTTGACCTGATCAAGAGCCGACAAATTGAGTTGACCAGTCGTGAAAATTCCGTCGTCCATGTCAATGGTGTTTTTTACCTTATCCAGGTATTTAAAATCTACCGTAGCCTCCATCTTTAAAGTCCCACTGCTGGCGTTATCCGCTTCCGTTCCGGAAGAATTCTCCGTTGCTTTGAAAATTCTAATGGAAGAAACGCTATTCATTCTTTCAAGACTGCTAATTTTTCTTAAAAACCCCCGAATTTTATCATAGTCACCAATCCCGCCTATCGTAATTTGGGCGTTTTTTATTTTCGGTATCACTTCATTATAAACCGGCTGGCCGGTAACCGGATCCGTGATAGGATTGCCGCGTTCGTCCAAAGATGGAACGGGAACATCTTCCAAATGAGTTTCCTTTTCTTTAAAAGCAAGACTATAAAACACCATACCCCCGCCAAAAATTATGTCATTCACCTCATTAATTATTTGCTCTTCGTTCCTTTCAGCAGGAAGAAAGCCGTCTAAAATATTCTGATATTCCGCTTTGCTTGAAATTTCCCCATTCAGTTTTTCGGCCATCTGGGTTTTTTGATCGATATTTTCCAGCTTTCCGTTAATTTCATTTAGTTTGGCTCGAGTAATTAAAAGATCTGAATAGACAGGATACACAAACCAGATAGAAAAAACGATTATCGTGAAAATCAACACTGGAAAGGCGAGAATTTTTAAGTTCATATTTATTTTTGTTTATTTTTTAAAGTTTTTTGGTTTATTTGACTATTAAAGTCACAGGAAATTTTACGCCTTTTTCAGTGACCTCCGAACCCTTAACCTGAATATCGGAAAAATAGCCGGAATTTTTGAATTTCAAAAGCTGTTTGGCTACGCCATTATAATTTTTAGCGTTAAGACTCATATTTATTTCCCCCTTGGTCTTGTCGTACTCGAAGGAATTTATATACAGGTCGGGTATCATGAACTGCTCGATATTCACCAACACCTCCACGGTTTTTTCTTTTTCTCCGGACAAATTAATCACGTTGTTCAGACGATTTTGGAAATCAAAAACATTTTTAGCTTTCCCCGCCTTAAAGGCTCCTACCTTGGCGACGTATTCAGTATTGCCAGCCTCGACTTTCTTGTCCAATCTTGATTTATAAAAAAGCATTCCCCCATACGCCAACATCAGCAACAACAGCAGACTGCCTAGCACGATTCCCGCCGTAATTGGACTTGGTCCTTTTTTTTCTCCCGCGTGATCAATTTTTAAATTTATGTTTACCATAGTTTTTTAATTATCCCAAAAAATTTATTTATTTTCTCACATAATCCTCCACTCCCTTAAGCGCCAGCCCCACGCAGACAGAAAATTGAGTTTTTACTTTCTTGATCCGTGATTCCAATTTTTCGTCATAGGCTACCCGGCTGAAAGGATTTCCCACTACGGTTTTGATCTTGAGTCTTTCTTGAAAATATTGCGTAATGCCGGTCATGCCAGCCGTTCCGCCGGAAAGGATCACGCTTTCCAATTGAATACCGCTTTCACTGCGATAATAATCATTAAGAACCCTCTTTATCTCAACTATTATATTATCCAAAACTGGTACGGCAATAGCGGTTTGGCCGCTAAGAAACTCCCGTTCGGAAGTTTTCATCGCCGCCGCTTTGTCCTCATTGACCTGAAAGCTCCGAGCAATAGCCCGAGTCACCTCTCTTCCGCCGGCATCGATGTTCCGGTTGACCTTGATGAGACCCGCTTCAACCAGGATTATATTGCAAATCCGTGATCCGATGTCAGCGACAATAAAATTACCTTGATCGTTTCCGATCAGCGATCTGACCATTGAGAAGCTGTCGATTTCCAATGCTTTTAACTTTAAACCTATTCCGTTGATCAACTCATCATATTTTTCAACCTTTTTTTTGGGCGCCGCGACCAAAATGACCTGGGTTTTATTTTCCCCGGCGGACACCGGCTCCACTTTCGTTTTGTCAGAAAATTTTTCAATCAGCTGATTCTTAGTCTTTATGGAGACAACGTCCCAACTCAAAACCACCTCGTCCAAGGACGTCGGTATATATTTATGGGCCTCGAATTTGATGGCCTGTTCAAGATCATCTCTGGTGACATCCGGAAATTCCACTAAAGTTATCAGAGCTCCAGCAGCCGGGATAGATATATAGACGTTTTTGCTTTTAATTTTTGCCTCTTTCAGCATCCGCTTCAGATAGATTGGCCAGCTTGTATCGTCGAAGGTTGAGTGTTCTTTGTTTTTTACGTCATCTAAAGATATCCAGGCATAATCAGTAAGCGTCGGTTTGCCGTTTTTTACTTTTATCTCCACCGCCTTAATGGAATAAGTTCCAATATCAATCCCTAGAAAATTATTTTTTCCGAAACCAAACATTTTTATTTTTGTTTATCACATTAACGTTTTAATTATACCACACATTCGCAAAATTTGCCATCCGTGCTGTTATCCACAATATGAAGTCAGCCCCGGCGTAACTAAGCCATAAAAATACGAAAAAAATTTACCGACCTTTACCGCGGAGAGCGGAATATTTCTATCCTTCGTTCACCGCTTTACGGCTGGCGAAAAATTGCCTTTGGCGCGAGATTGACATAGTCTTGTTTTGAAAATAAACTATGGATACTAAACTATCTTGCTACAAATTTCATGCTAAAAGAAGACGACACCATAATGTTCCACCGATCCAGCCAAAAACTGACGGAACACGCCAAAAAATCACTAGTTCAGGCGGAAAATATCGCCCGTGATTTCGGATACTCGGAAACGTCAAACATTCATCTGCTTTTTTCCATATACGGCGAGAAAGGAAGTCTGGGTTCTGGTATTCTCCGAGACATGGGAATAAAAGAAACTGATTTTTTTCGCGTTATCGGCAAAAAAAGAACAGGAGGGGGAAAGAGCCACCGAACAGTGCTACCCACCTCGGACGAAATGAAAAAAATATTTATCCAGGCTTATTCCACGGCTAAAAATTTTGACTATCCTTACGTCGGAACGGAACACTTGATTTTTGCGCTGATCAATTCCGAAGATCCCCAAATCAAACTGCTTTTGAAAAGCGCTAGCTTAAAAGACTCCCGCGAAACGATCAAATCGCTTTTTGACTCGAATCAGCTAGGAGGACTTTCCAAAATGCTTAACTTGCCAGACATAAGAATCGGCAAGAGCCAAAAACAAAAGTCATCCCCCACTCCGTTTATCGATAAATTTTGCGTAAATATAAATGAAGAGACGCTGAAAAAAAAGGAAGTTGTCGTCGGCAGAAAGAATGAGATGCGACGGATGATTAATATTCTGGGCAGAAAAGACAAGAATAATCCCATCCTAATTGGAGATCCGGGAGTAGGAAAGACCATTTTGGTAACCGGATTAGCCCAGCTCATAAATTCAGATGCTGTTCCGGAAAGCCTTTATAAGAAAAGGGTCATGGGACTAGATATCGCCCAGCTTATTGCCGGAACAAGCTTCCGCGGCGAATTCGAATCGCGCCTCAAGGAAATAATCAAAGAAGCGACCGCGGCGAAAAACGTGATAATTTTTATCGATGAGATACACAACATCGTAGGCGCGGGCAATGTCTCGGGAAGCCTTGACTTGGCCAACATCATAAAACCAGCCCTGGCCCGTGGAGAAATACAGGTCATCGGCGCCACAACGCTTTCCGAATACAAAAAGCACATTGAAAAAGACGCGGCTCTAGAAAGAAGGTTCCAACCGGTTCAAGTCAATGAGCCGACCAATAAAGAGACTCAGGAAATACTTTTCGGCATCAAGGAAAGTTATGAAAAATTCCATAATGTCACCCTTTCTGACGCTGCCATCATTTTGGCCATTGAACTTAGCACGCGTTACATTCAAAACCGGTTCCTGCCGGACAAGGCCATTGACGTGATCGATGAAGCTGCCTCGGATGTCCGGTCGCAAAGCAAGATTTCCGATTTCGCGAAAGATATCCGCGCCCTCGAAAACAAAAAACTGGCTCTTTTTGAAAACAAGGAAAAACTGGTTGTGGAAGAAAACTACGAAAAAGCCATTGACCTGCGTTCGGAAGAAAAATCTCTGGAAGAAAAACTCAAAAAGCTAAAAAAACAGCAGCAAGACGCGGAAAAAGAAAACAGAATTTCTATCGCCCCGGCCGATATCCTGAGAACTGTTTCCCGGATATCCGGCATTCCATTTGAAAAACTAAACCAGGAAAAAAGCAAAAAAATAAAAGACATAAAGACCGTTTTAGCCTCCCGGATTATCGGGCAAAAAGAAGCCATCGCAAAGCTGTCTGACGCGCTTTTGCGCTCACAATCGGGCATCGGCAATCCTGACCGCCCGTTGGGATCCTTTCTTTTTTTGGGACCCACAGGCGTCGGTAAAACGCTTACCGCCAAGGTGCTGGCTGAAGAGTTTTTTGAAAATCCTAATGCTCTGATTCGCATTGACATGAGCGAGTTAATGGAACGGCATAGCGTTGCCTCGCTTATCGGCTCTCCAGCCGGTTATATCGGCTACGGCGAAGGCGGAAATCTGACGGAAAAGGTCCGCCGCAATCCTTATTCAGTAGTTTTATTCGATGAAATTGAAAAAGCCCATCCGGACGTATTCAACATCCTGCTCCAGATCTTGGAAGACGGCGTGCTCACCGACGCCGAAGGAACCCAGGTAAACTTCAAAAATACGATAGTAATTCTGACATCCAATATCGGAACCGACGAGTTCACCAAGGCCTCGCAAAGCATCGGTTTTAGTTTGTCCGGAAAGACAAAAAGTTTGGCGGAAAAATTCGCGCTGATAAAAGAGTCGGTCATCAAAGAGCTGGGAAATAAATTAAAGCCGGAACTTCTGAATCGCCTGGACCATGTTCTCGTTTTCAATGCTCTCGCTCTAGAAGATATAAAGAAAATCGCCAAGATAAAAATGGAAAAATTGTCCCGGCGACTGGAAAGTCGAAAAATAAAATTGAACTACAGCGTCCAAGTGACTGATTTTATAGCGAAGAAAAGCCTTGATCCGGGCCACGGCGGACGTTTGGTCCGGAAAAATGTCCAGGAGCTCATTGAAAATCCGATAGCGGAAATGATTGTCTATGGCAAAATAAAAAGCGGAAAAATAACTGTCGGCATTGAGAAGGGAAAGATAAAAATAAACTAAAATTATTCTAATTGCTCTAATTATTCTAATTGACTTAAATAAAAATCAGTAATTAAAAACTGAACTTGGTTATTTAAAAATTGGGAATTGTTTAGAAATTAGGAATTAGAAATTAGAAATTTGAACGCCTTACAAAAAGCAAAAATATTTATATTGGATACCCTCTTCCCAATAAATTGTCTTTCTTGTGGCACAGACGATGTTTGGCTTTGCGAAGATTGCCTGCGAAAAATGCAGGTTTTTTCGTTTCAGATTTGTCCGAAATGCGAAAAATTTATCATTGATTCGGGCCGCCTTTGCCAATCCTGCAAAAGAACCACGCTCAAAAATAAGGACTTTTTCCTGGACGCCTTGGTCGTGGCCGCCAAGTATAAGGAAAATGGCTTGAGCCGGATAATCCATTTTTATAAATATAATCTGATACGGGATTTGCACATCCCGCTCGGACGCATCATGGTCAAGGCGTTTTTGGATAATAACCTCCCCCTTCCCGACTTGATTATTCCCGTTCCTCTTCACCAAAGACGTTTGCATTGGCGCGGATTCAATCAATCAGAGCTTCTGGCAAAATACATCAGCCAAAATTTGGCGCCGGGCATGGAAATTCCAGTTTTGGATGATTTATTGATCAGAAAAAAAAATACGCTCCCCCAGATGAAAGTCAAAAAATATTCCGACCGGAAGAAAAATATCCAGAATGCTTTCGAAATAAATAAAAAATGTCATCCTGAACTTGATTCAGGATCTAATATAATAGATAAGAAGGTGTTACTAATTGACGACGTGGCCACCACCGGGGCCACCCTCAATGAATGCGCCAAAGTTTTGAAATCCACCGGCGCCAAAAAGGTTTTCGGCCTGGTCTTGGCCCGGCAGGAAATTAAAAAATTACTGAATTAATTCAGTGATTTTTTATTGCGGTGTTTTTTGGACGAAGTTCGAACATTTTTTGACGAAAATCCTGAAAACTAATTTGGACTCGGCGGGGCAAACTATTTTTCTGGGGGAATGAAATTGCCCCGCCTCGGCTTTCTTCCCGCCAGTGAGGAGCGAGGTCTCGGGGAGGAATGCGGGCGGGATTTTGAACCTTTCCTTTTTCGCTTCCGAATTATTGCCTTGCCGTAGCCTTTCTCGACCCTCGTAGCTTTAGCGAAGTGGGTGGCGAAGGCGGGTCGTGCCAGTTGAAAACTGGCGCGCCGCCTCAATTTATTTTTTTTGCCACCGCTCTAATCTGGGGATTCCACGGGTTAATATCCATGCCAAGATTCCATTCATGCCATCTTTTTTCATCTCTTGAATACAATATTTCTGAAACTTTTCCGCAGTGTCAATTTCAGGAGGATTCAAAAAATCCCCATTGGAATAGCACATTGAGCAAAACTTCACGCTCTTGGAGCCGTCTTTTTCCGTGCCTCCGCCCTTTTTATCTTTCTTCAAAGGGTAGCCACAGCTTTGACAAAATTTATATGTTTTTTCCATAATATTTTTTGATTAATTATCAAATTGAAAAAATTCATTTCCAAAATTGTAAAAGCAATCCAAACACAATAAATATCGTCAATTGATATCCGCCTTGGATCAGAAAACGAGCCCATTTCATCTTGCCTTGCTCGTTAGTCCACATCACAGCACCAGCCAAAGTAGGAATCACGAACGCTCCCCAAATCCAGAGCGCCCTTTCGAGCCCACCGACCCTGGTTGTGTCTGCGATCAAATGCGCCAAGACCAAGACCTGAAACAAGGTCAAAACGAACTGCACCAGATATAGAGGCATGGCGTTTTTCTGCATCTTCTTGCGCGCCTCCAAATCATCGGGATTAACTCCGACAATTTGCATCCATTTTTTGCCGAAAAGCGGGCCATACCAGAGAGCGCCGATTGCCATAGACAATACCGCGCCAACTACAACCGCAAAATAATTTATTGATAGTGTTTCCATGATTTTGATTATAATTTAATTAGTTTCATTTTCC
>Ga0172375_10006634_pt1 | contig 16136 bp, 13 predicted proteins | sample LakKiv1m_FD_114537 | JGI IMG/M metagenome (GOLD analysis project Ga0172375, IMG submission 114537) | Freshwater microbial communities from Kabuno Bay, South-Kivu, Congo - kab_092012_11.1m | ecosystem: Environmental > Aquatic > Freshwater > Lake | place: Democratic Republic of the Congo...
CGACTACGCCGACGGAAGCCGCGAGACACTTGTCTCGGATTCGTCCTGGGTTTGTTCCCACGGCCCCATCCTCCACAACGGCATTTACTCGGGCGAAGTCTACGACGCGCGTCTCGAGGAGCCGGGCTGGGCGGAGCCGGGCTTCGCCGCCACCGCCTTTCGTAGCGACGCGTCCTGGCGCCCCGTCGAAACCCTCGGCGGCCCCCTTCTCGAATCCCAGACCATGCCGCCCATTCGCGCGACCGCCGAGCTCCCCGCGAGGACCATGGCGAGCCCCGCCTCCGGCCGCTTCGTCTTCGATTTCGGCCAGAATTTCGCCGGCCTCGTCCGCCTGCGCGCCCGGGGCCTCCGCGGTACCCGGATCTCGCTGCGCTTTTCCGAGCTCCTCACCCCCGAAGGGAACCTCCACCTCGGCACCAATAGGGAAAGCCAATCTTCGGACAGCTTCATCCTGAAGGGCGAGGGCGACGAGGTCTTCGAGCCCCGCTTTACCTACCACGGTTTCCGCTATGTCGAAGTGAGCGGCTACCCCGGCACCCCGACGATCGACGCCGTGCGCGGAATCGTCATCCACACCGACGTTCCGAGCGCCGGCTCCTTCGTCTGTTCCGAGGCCCTCGTGAACGCCATCCATTCGAACATACTCTGGGGCCAACGCTCCAATCTGATGAGCGCGCCCACCGATTGCCCGCAGCGCGGCGAGCGCATGGGCTGGCTTGGCGACGCCCAGCTCGCTTCCGAGGAAGCTTGCTGCAACTTCGACATGGGTGGCTTCTACAGAAAATATCTGGACGACATCGCGCTCGCGCAGAAAGCCGACGGCAGCCTCTCCGACGTCGTGCCCCCCTACTGGCCCCTCTACCCCGCCGATCCGGCCTGGTCGGCCGCCTATCCGGCTCTCGCCTGGGCGACCTATTGGAATTACGGCGACAAGGCGATACTCGAGAGGCATTACGATGGGTTGAGGCGCTACGTGGACTTCCTCGACGCTTCGGCCGACGATCACATCCTGAGCGCCCTCGGAAGCTACGGGGACTGGTGCCCGCCGGGAACCATTTACCCAAAAAAGACGCCCATGGAGTTCACCTCCACCTGGTACCTCTATCACGACACGGCCCTCTTCGCCCGCGTCGCCGAGGTTCTGGGACGGGGCGAAGACGCTGCCGTCTATGCGGCGCGGGCGCGCGACATAGCCCGCGCTTTCAACGAAAAATTCCTCCTGGACGACGGGAAGTACGCCACCCTGCGCATGAGCCCCATCGACCGCAGCGTGGGGCAGACGACCCAAGCCCTTCCCCTCTTCGCGGGCATCGTCCCCGCCGAGGCGCGCGCCCGCGCGGTGAGGCATCTCCTCGACGCTGTGGTCACCAACGCCGACAGTCATATTGACGCGGGCATCGTGGGCACCCGCTATCTCTTCGAAGTGCTGAGGGATACGGGCAACGCCGACCTCGCCTGGGATGTCATTACGCAGAAATCCTATCCCGGCTGGGGCTATATGGTGGCCGAGGGAGCCACAACCCTCTGGGAGCGCTGGGAAAAGCTCGCCGGCATGGGGATGAACAGCCATAACCACATCATGTTCGGCAGCGTGGACGCATGGTTTTACCGGAGCCTGGGCGGCATCATTCCCCTCGAGCCGGGCTGGACCAAGGTCCGCGTCGCGCCCAAGACGCCGGGAAGACTGACCCATGCCTCAGTCACGCAGGAGACGCCCCGCGGCGGGATTTCCGTGTCTTGGAGCAGAAGCCCCTGGCTGCGCGGCGACGGAGCCGCCCGCCATGGGTCGGAAACGCCCGGAAGCGGCGAATTCCGGCTTTCGCTCACGATACCCGATGGGGTATCGGCCAACATCGAGCTGCCCTACGCCGATTTCGGGCGCGAGCTAAGGGAAGGCGGGGCTATCGTCTGGGCGGCCGACAGAGACGGCGGATCGGGCGCCAGCCGCGCCGTCGCCCGACCCGCGGCCTGCGAAGGCTGCACGAGCATAACCAAGCGCGACGAAATCCTGGCGATCGAAGCGGGGTCCGGCGACTACGCGTTCTCGTTCACCTGGTAAACCTTGGAGGATGACGATGGAGCATTTGGCGAGATTCGGCGGCAAGGTCGCCGTGGTCACGGGAGCCTCGAGAGGGATAGGCCGCGGCATAGCCCTGCGCTTCGCGCGCGAAGGCGCCGCCGTCGTCGTGAGCGCGAACGAGGCGTCCTGCGCCGACGTGGCCGAGGAAATCCGCGCGGCGGGCGGCAAAGCCTCTTCCATGGTGGTCGACGTCACCGATAAGGCTCAGGTGGAAGCCCTCTACGATCACGCCCTCGCGACCTTCGGGCGGCTCGACATTTCCGTGCAGAACGCGGGCGTCATCACGATCGCCCGCCTCGAGGAACTCGCCGAAAAGGCTTGGGACTGGGTCATGGCGGTAAACACCAAGGGCGTCTTCCTCTGCTGCCAGGCCGCTGCCGCGCGGATGACCGGTCCCGGTCGTCTCATCAACACCGCGTCGGGCCAGGCCAGGCAGGGTTTCATCTACACGCCGCACTACGCGGCGAGCAAGATGGGCGTCGTCGGCATCACGCAGAGCCTCGCCAAGGAACTCGCTTCTCGCGGGATCACGGTGAACGCCTTCTGTCCCGGCATCATCGGCACCGACATGTGGACCTACAACGACAGGGAGTGGGGCAAACTCCTGGGCGACTATGAGCCCGGAGAACTCATGCAGGAGTGGGTCGACGCCATTCCGATGAAACGGGCGGGAACCCCGGATGACGTGGCCGCCCTCGTCACCTTCCTCGCCTCGGAAGACGCCGCCTACATCACCGGGCAGACCATCCACATCGACGGCGGACAATTCATGAGCTGAATGCCGCCGCCCATCGGGCGGCGACTCAATCGCGGATAAAGAAAGAAAACGGAGGTGTCCTGTGAAAAGAAAATTTTCTAGAACTCTGATCACCATCCTCGCGATGGCGATCCTTCTGCCGCTCTCGACGGGCGCGCAGACCAAGGGCGTGACCCTGACCATGGTGGTCCAGAACACGACCAACACGGCCGCGTACGAAGCGATCTTCGCGGCCTTTAAAGCCAAGACCGGCAACTCGGTCGAAATACAGGCCCTTCCCGCCGGGGAAGAGTATGGAAGACTGATGCAGACCCGCTTCGCCACGAAGGACTATCCCGACCTCTTCGAGATGGACCCCGGCACCAAGCAGTACATCAAGTTCAGGGCCGACGAAACCCTCTACGACTGGACCAACGATCCGATCATCGGCCGCGTCGCCGCCAGTACGGTCGATTTCCAGACCTTGGATGGTAAAATATACGGCATCCCCTGGGGCTCAACCGGCTCCTACGGTGTCTACTACAACAAGGCCGTATTCAAGGCTCTCGGAAAGACGGTTCCGAACAACTGGGCGGATTTCGTCGCCATCGCCAAGGCGGCCAAAGCCGCGGGCTACATTCCCCTCTATGAGGCGGTGAAGACCGGCTGGCCCCTCCAGGTCTTCTCCCTCGCGGGCTGGACTACCTTCGTCGACCCTGCCATCGGCGATGCCGGCGTGCGCAAGATGGAGAAGAACGAGCTCAGGCTGAACGCGATTCCCGCCTTCGCCGACGTGCTCAAACGACAGTATGACCTCATGAAGGCCGGCTACAGCCAAGACAACGTCCTTTCCGGAACCTACGAGGAACAGCAGGAACTCTTCGGCCAGGGCAAGATCGCCATGGTCACGGAAATTCCCGCCTTCATGTCCGCCATCGAGCAAAAATTCGGCAAGCAGTTCGTCCTCGACAACATCGGCTGGTTCCCCCTGCCCTCCGATAAGGACAAGGGCATCGCCATGCTCTCTCCCGCTGGCCAGATCCTCGTCCCCCGCCTCACCAAGAACTACAAGGTAGCGGTCGATCTCGTCCGCTTCATGACCGAAAAAGCCAACGTCGATACCTTGTACAAGGTGCTCCCGGGCATCCCCGTCTACATCGAGGCCACCTCCTCCCTCTATCCGGCCCAGGCCGACGTGCTCGCCTTCGTGAAGGCGGGCAAGGCGAAGATCAATATCCAGAACCGCCTATCCTCCTCCTTCATCGACTATCCGAAGATCCTGCAGGCGCTCTTCATCGACGGCAACGTCACCGCGGCGCTCAACCAGCTGGACGAAAACTATCGCAAGACTGGCCAGGCCAGGGCTCTGCCCGGATTCTGATCCGGAATTTTTCAGTATCGCAATGACAGGACCTCCCGCCCCGGCGGCGCGCCGCCGGGGCGGGAGGTCCCCATCGAGGGGAACAAGGTGACCAACATCCAGAGGCAGAATTATCCCTACTGGTTTCTTCTTCCGGCCTTCGCGGTTTTCGGGCTGCTTTTCCTCCTGCCCACCGGCACCGGTCTTTACTACAGCCTCACCGACTGGAACATCAACACGACGACGATCAACTTCGTCGGCCTGAAGAATTTCAAGGATCTCTTCGCGGACAAGAAGCTCACGGCCGCGCTCGCCCACACCCTCATCTACGCCTTTTCGGTGACCATACTGAGAAATGCCATTGGCCTCGGGTTGGCGCTCATGCTGAACACCAAGATGAGGCTCCGGGGGTTTTTCCGCACCGTGTTTTTCCTGCCCTACGTCATCTCCCCCATCATCATCGGTTACCTGTTCACGGCGATCTACCATCCCACCCATGGCCTTCTCAACGAGGGACTCAAGCTGGTGGGTCTCGGTTTCATGGCCGTGGACTGGCTCAACGACCCCAAGTTCGCCCTTATCTCGACGATACTGGTGGACGTGTGGCGCACCTCGGGTTTCACCATGGTCATCTACCTCGCTGGCCTGCAACTGATCCCCACCGAACTCTTCGAGAGCGCGGACCTCGACGGAGCCCGTTACCCCCAAACGTTCCGCTATATCATGTTCCCCCTCATAGCGCCTTCGCTCACCGTGAATTTGACGCTATCGCTCATCGGCACGATGAAAGTTTTCGTGATGATCCTCGTCCTCACGAATGGGGGGCCGGGCTACACGACCGAGGTGATCAACACCTATGTCATGACCGCCTTCAGCCTGGGGCTCTACGGGCAAGGCACGGCAGCCAATCTTCTCCTCACGGCGCTGATCATCCTGATAGGCGCCCCAGTGCTCGCGCTCCTCAGGAAGAGGGAGGTGGCGCTATGAAAACATCAAGGATTCCCCGCGCCCTGCTGTTCGTCGCCTGCGCCTTCCTCGGCTTCATCGTCCTCACGCCCTTCGCCATGATCCTCGTGAATTCCCTCAAAAACTCGCGGGAATCGGCCCTTTTCGGGCTCAATCTTCCGAAGGAATTCGTCTGGAAGAATTACTCCTTCGTGCTCTCCAAGCCGGCGGTGATACGCAGTTTCCTGAACACGATCCTCATCGGCGTATTCACCGTCGTCTGCACCAACATCTTCGCGGCGATGGCCGCCTACGTCATACAACGGAGGCCAGGCAAGCTTACCAGGACCGCCTACTACGTATTCCTTTTGGGCCTGATCATCCCCGTGTCGATCATCCCGACGATACGCCTGATGATGAACCTGGGCATTCACAACACCTATCAGGGGATCATCCTCTACTACATCGCCGTCAACCTGCCCTTCTCCATCTTCCTCTTCACGGGCTTCATGAGTTCCGTGCCCAGGGAAATGGACGAGGCCGCGACGCTCGAAGGCTGCGGCAGGCTGAAGCTGTTCTTCAGCATAATTTTGCCCCTGATCTCGACGGTCTTCGTGACCTCCACCATCGTCGTCTCCATCGCCGTCTGGGACGATTTCATCGGCCCGTTCTACCTGATATCGGATTACAGGAAATGGACGATCGTCCTGAACATCTACTCGTTCGTTTCCCAGTACGAGACGAATTGGGGCGTCGTTTTCGCCTTCCTTATGCTGGTGATGTCGCCCATCCTCATCTTATATTTCACGCTGCAACGCTATATAATCTCGGGAGTGACCGCCGGCTCGGTGAAAGGCTAAAAGCGGGGCGCTCGCTGAAAACTGGAAGGAAAGCATGGCCAAAGAAGACGTTGGAAAGGAATTGCTCGCCGTACAGCGCAGGGAAAGGATCCTCGAACTCATCCAGGAGGAAGGAAGCGCGAGGGTGAAGATCCTGAGCTCGCTCTTCAAGGTCTCCGAGCCCACGATCCGGCAGGATCTTGAAAAGCTTGAGGCCGACGGTTTTGTCACCCGGGAGCATGGGGGGGCTTTTCTCAGAACCATGCCGCAGCAAGTGGGTTCGCTCACGCTTCAGCACATGGAAAACCTCGACAAGAAGATCCTCATCGCCCAAAAAGCCTCGCAGTTCGTATCGCCCGGGAACCGCATCATCCTCGATTCGGGCTCGACCATAACGGAGCTCGCGAAATGCCTCGTGAGCGTGGAAAACCTCACCGTCATCACGAACGCGCTGAACATCGCCCTCACCATCGGGACGAATCCCACCTGCCAGCTCCTGGTGACGGGCGGCGAGTTCAAGGCGCCGACCCTGTCCCTCACGGGTGAAAAGGCGGCCTTCTTTTTCAGGAATCTCTACGTCGACAAGCTTTTCCTGGCCACGGGGGGCATTTCGCCCACCTTCGAGCTCACCTACCCCGGCTTCAGCGATATCGTCGTCAAGAATTCCATGATCGAGGTGGCGCGGGAAACATATTTGCTCGCCGACTCGACGAAATTCGGCAAGGCTTCCTTCGCCTCGCTCGGCTCGATCCGCTGCGTGAATTGTCTCATTACCGACGACGGCATCGATCCCGCGACCGCCAAGGCCATCGCCGCGATGGGGGTCAAGGTCATCATCGCCTGAGGACGGCTTTCGAATTTTTCCTTGCTTTTCCTTTCGATTATATTCGATTTATTTTGACTTTTTTCTTTTTTTGCGTATAATGCAGCGTATACTCGATCGATCATCTTCCCAAGGGAGGAATTTTGGAATCAATTGAAAGCCTGCGGAGAACCTCCATCGACATACGGAGACAAGTGATCAAGATGATCTACTCCGCCCGCCAGGGCCATACCGGCGGCTCGCTCTCCTCGGTGGACATCCTCGTCGCCCTCTATTTTCACGCGATGCGCTATGATGCCGCCAGCCCGGCGGATCCAGGGCGGGATCGCTTCATCCTCAGCAAAGGGCACAGTGTCGAAGGCCTTTACGCCATCCTCGCCAGGGCCGGCTTCTTCCCCGAAGCGAGACTTTCCGAATATGGTTCATTCGGCACCACGCTGTTCGGGCACCCCACGCTCAGGGTCCCTGGCGTCGAGATCCCCTCGGGATCCCTCGGGCATGGTCTTTCGGTGGGCGCGGGCATGGCTCTCGCCGCGAAACGGGACGCTTCGCCTTTTCGCGTATTCGTGCTGATGGGCGACGGCGAGCAGGCCGAGGGCAGCGTCTGGGAGGCGGCGATGGCCGCGGCCCACTATGGCCTGGACAACCTCGTCGCCATCGTCGACAACAACAAGCTGCAGATTTCCGGTCCCGTCGAGCGCGTCATGAACTCGGCTCCCTTAAAGGCCAAGTATGAGAGTTTCGGCTGGGAGGCGCGCGAGGTGGACGGCCACGATTTCACGGAGCTCACCGCGGCCTTCGACGCTGTGCCATGGAAGGCGGGAAAGCCCAATATGATCATTGCCCACACGATAAAAGGAAGGGGTTTCTCCTTCATGGAGAACAACGCCGCCTGGCATCACAAGACACCTTCGCAGGATGAATACAGGAGGGCGCTGCTGGAACTGGAGCGAGAGGCCGCAGCCTACCCCGAGGTCGAGGGAGGCGCTCCATGAGCCAGGCTGATGGAAGCTGCAGGCGCGCTTTTTCGGCCGCTCTTCTCGAAGCGGCGCGCAAAAATGGAACTATCTACGCGGTATGTTCCGATTCCAAGGGTTCGGCGGCCATGGGCGATTTCGAGACGGCCCTGCCGGGCCAGTTCGTCGAAGTGGGAATAGCGGAGCAGGACGCCATCGGCATCGCGGCCGGTCTTTCCCGCTGCGGAAAGACGGTTTTCGTCTGCGGACCGGCGAGTTTCTACGCCGCGAGGAGCCTGGACCAGGTCAAGGTCGATGTCGCTTACGCCCGATCGGACGTCAAGGTCGTCGGGATCTCGGGCGGCGTGAGCTACGGGGCCCTGGGAAGCACGCATCATTCACTGCACGACATCGCCGTGATGCGGGCCTTCCCCGGCCTCGAGGTGTTTTTGCCCTGCGACGCCGCGTCCACGGCGGCGGTGACGGACTACATGGCGGGCAGCGGAAGGCCCGCCTACATGCGCATCGGCCGGGAAGCGGTGCCCGCGATATACGGCGGCGCTCCCGGATTCCAGCCCGGCCGCGCGAACATCCTGCGCCATGGCGACGATTGCGCCATCATCGCGGTGGGGGAAATGGTCAAACCTGCCCTCGACGCGGCCGATCTCCTTCTTCAGCAAGGCATCAAGGCCCGAGTCCTGGACTGCTGGTCCATAAAACCCATCGACGAAGCGGCCATCGAGGCGGCCGCGCGGGAAACGCGCTTCATCGTCACCGTGGAGGAACACAGCATCCATGGCGGCCTCGGCGCCGCCGTCGCCGAGATCGTCGTGCAGACTTTCCCCCTTCCCATGAAGATCCTGGGCTTCCCCGACGAATGGGCTCCCGCCGGCTCTTCGGCCGAGCTTTTCGCGCATTACGGGCTGACCGCCAAGCGTATCGCCTCGGCCGCGGCCGATCTCGACGCCTTGACGAGGAGGCGCTGAAGCGATGGGCGATTACCTCCTCGCGATCGACCAGAGCACCCAGGCGACGAAAACCTTCGTGTTCGACCGGAACGGCGATATCGTCGCCAAGACCTCGCGGCCGCATCGCCAGATCTACCCCGCGTCCGGGCTCGTCGAACACGACCCCATTGAAATCCTTCGGAATACCCTCGACGGGATCGCCGCCGTCGTGCGGGAATCAAGGGTCGCGCCTTCGGAACTCGTTTCGCTTTCCATCACCAATCAGCGCGAGACCATCGTGGCCTGGGACCGTGTCTCAGGGCTTCCCGTCCACAACGCCCTCGTATGGCAGGATGAGCGCGGTGGCGGAATCTGCCGCGAACTCGAGGCGAGCGGCGCCGCCCCCGAGGTGAGGGCGAGGACCGGTCTCAAACTCGATCCTTACTTTTCAGCGAGCAAGCTGTCGTGGCTTGCGCGGAATTCCGCGGTCGCGCGCGATGCCTTGGCCGCGGGCAGGCTGCTGGCGGGCACCATCGACGCCTGGCTGATCTGGAACCTGACGGGACGGAAGGTGTTCGCCACCGACTACTCCAACGCATCGAGAACAATGCTCTTCAATATCGGCAGCCTTGGTTGGGACGAGGAACTCCTCCGCCTCTTCGGTCTCGGCGGCCTCATCCTGCCCGAACCCCGCTGCTCGGACGAGGATTTCGGCCAGGCCCATATCCCCGATCTCGGCCTGACCTTGCCGATTCGCGGCGTCATGGGCGATTCCCACGCGGCGCTCTTCGGCCATCACGGCTGGAACCAGGGTGACGCCAAGGCCACCTACGGCACCGGATCCTCCCTCATGTCGAACATCGGCCCTTCCATGCGTACGCCCCCCGAGGGGATCGTCCTCTCGCTCGCCTGGGGCTTTAAGGGAGCGCCTTCCTACGTTTTCGAAGGAAACATCCACGCGACGGGCTATACGCTCAAATGGCTAAAGGACAACCTAGGCCTCTTTTCCTCCGACGAGGAAGCCGAACGCCTCGCGGCCGAAGTCCCCGACAACGGCGGCGTCTATATCGTTCCGGCCTTTTCCGGCCTAGGCGCGCCCTACTGGAAACACGGCATCAGGGCTTCGATCACCGGCCTCTCCCACGGCAGCGACCGGCGCCACGTGATCCGCGCGGGCCTCGAGTCCATCGCCTACCAGATCATGGACCTGGTGGCGGCCATGGACGTAGGCGCGCCCAGCCCTCTCGCTGTCCTCCACGTGGACGGAGGCCCCTCGCGGAACGCCCTCCTCATGCAGTTCCAGGCCGACATGCTCGGCATTCCCGTGATCGCCCCGCCCCGGGAGGAACTCTCGGCCCTCGGCGCCGCCTATATGGGCGGCCTCGGCAACGGCTTCTGGGCCTCCCTCGGCGAGCTGGAAGCCCTCCAAACCGGCTTCCGACGCTATGAGCCTTCGATGGCCGAATCGTCCCGCGCCCTTCTCGTCGCCGGATGGAGATCGGCCCTCGCGCAGGCCATATCGCGCAAAGTAGAATGAACGAAGCCCCGGGCGCGGCCCGACGCATCGACAAGGAGCGATCCATGCCAAAGAAAACATCCACGGTGGACAAAGCCCTCACCTTCGGCGTTATCGTGAGCTCAAGGCTCTTCTTCAACGCGGCTCATGCCATAGGCGCGCGCTCCGCCGTCCTGGCGGCGCTTTCAACCCAAGGCCACAAAGCCGTGATCGGCGATTCCGGCCTCACCTCCGACGGCGCCGTGGCCAGCCTCGAGGACGCGAAAAAATACGCCGCACTTTTCGAGAAGGCGCGGGACAAGATCGACGGCATCATCGTCGTCCTGGCCAATTTCGGCGACGAAATCGGCGTCATCGAGACGATACGCCGAGCCGCCCTCGGCGTGCCGATCCTCGTGCAGGCATGTCCCGACTCCCTTTCCGAACTCGGCGTCAAGGGTCGCAGGGACGCCTACTGTGGCAAGATCTCCGTCTGCAACAATCTCTATCAATACGGCATCCCCTGGACCGACACCGCGAGCCACACCGTCGACCCAGCGAGCGAGGAGTTCGCCCGCGACCTCGATTTCTTCGCCCGCGTCTGCAGGACGGTGAAGGGGCTTAAAACGGCGCGCATAGGCGCGATAGGCGTCAGGCCGGGAGCCTTCCAGACGGTACGCTACAGCGAAAAGCTCCTCCAGCGCTCAGGTATCACTGTCGTTCCCGTCGATCTCTCCGAAATTTTCGCCGAGGCCGAGTCGCTGGGCGACGAGGATCCCGCTGTCATGGCCAAGGTGGAATCGATCCTCGGCTACGGCAGGGTTCCCGCCACGATCCCGCCGGCCAAGGTGATCCGCCAGGCGAAATTCTCGGTCGTGACCGAGCGCTGGCTGGAAGCGAACGACTGCGACGCGAGCGCCGTGCAGTGCTGGAATTCCATCGAGAAGAATTATGGCTGCGCGAGCTGCCTCACGATGAGCATGTCGGGCGAGGCGCTCCGCCCGAGCGCCTGCGAGGTGGACGTGACGGGCGCCGTCTCCATGTACGCGCTTTCGCTCGCCTCGGGCGAGCCCGCTGCCCTCCTCGACTGGAACAACAACTACGCCGGCAGGTCCGACCTCGTCGTCGGCACCCACTGCTCCAACTTTCCAAAAAGCTTCATGGGCGCCCCCATCGAGATATCCAACCTCGATCTCCTCGGCGAAACCTTTGGCGCCGAGCGCTGCTTCGGCGCCATCAAGGGCCATGTCGCCCCGGGCGAGTTCACGTTCTTCAGGGTTTCCACCGACGATGGGAAAGGCCTCGTCAAATGCTACGCGGGTGAGGGCGAATTCACCGCCGACCCCTTCCCGATGGACGGCGGCATAGCGGTGTGCAGGATTCCCGAAGTCCGCGCCCTCATGAGCCGCATCACAAGGGAGGGGTTCGAGCACCATGTCGCCATGACTCGCGGCCGGACCGCGGCCGTATTGAGGGAAGCCGTCGAGCGCTATCTGGGATGGAGTTTCCACAGCCATGGATGAGGAGCAAGCGATGGAATTCCGGACAATTCCCCATACGGGACTCAAAGTTTCGCGTCTCATCGCCGGCTGCATGGGCTTGGGCGGCGGCTGGGAAAAGGACGCCATTCTCGGCGCGCCGCATGCGGTCCGGGCTGAGGCTTTTCTCTCAAAGGCCCTGGATCTCGGCATCAATTTCTTCGATCACGCCGATATCTACGCCTGGGGCAAGGCCGAGGAAATCTTCGGCAGGGCCCTCGCGCTTCATCCCGGCTTGCGGGAGAAGATCGTCATCCAATCCAAATGCGGAATCCGATGGGCCGACGAGCCCCGCGGCGCCCCCCATCGCTTCGATTTCAGCCGAGAACACATCCTGGAAGCGGTCGAAGGTTCCCTGCGCCGTCTTCACACCGATTACCTCGACATTCTCCTCCTCCACAGGCCCGATGTTTTATGGGAAGGCGAAGAAATCGTAGAGGCCTTCGCCGCGCTCAAGGCGGCCGGCAAGGTACGGTATTTCGGCGTCTCCAATCAAAATCGCGCCATGATGGAATATCTCCAACATTTCCTCCCCGACCCCCTCGTCGCCAATCAGCTTCAGATGAGTCTCCTCCATCACGACTTCGCCGAGGTCGGCGTCTCCTTCAACCAGGACACGCCCGACTATCCCCAAGGCTGGGAAGGCGTGCTGGAGTATTGCGCTCTCAAGGGCGTTTCCCTCCAGGCGTGGAGCCCCTTGGACAAGGGTTTGCTCGCCACCGAGGATTTCAGCGGCCTTTCGCCCCTCCAGAGGAAGACCGCGGAAACGGTCGGCGAAATGGCCCTCGAAAAGGGCGTCCCGCCCGAGGCGATCGCCCTGGCATGGCTCTTGCGGCACCCCGCGGGCATCGCGCCCGTACTCGGCACGAGCCGCCCCGAACGCATGGCGGCCTGCGCCAAGGCCATGGACGTGACGATGACCCGCGAGGAATGGTATCGGCTTTTCGTGGCCGCGCGCGGCCGCCCTATGCCCTGACCGCCCGCTGCACCCACTCAATGAATAATTTCGCTTGACAGATTCGAAAACTCGCGACAATGATTGCACATAGGACGTCATATGTCCTATGTGCGCTCGATATCCAATAGAAGCGAGGACCCCGCTATGCGAACGATCGCGGCCATCTACACCGGCGTCGCCCTGGTGAAACCCCTCTCCGACCAACTCAAGGCGGCCCTGCCGGGCTACCGGATCATGAATATCCTCGACGACAGCCTCATCGCCGAAATCATCGCCGAGGGCCAGCTGACCGCCTCGGTCAGGCGTCGCCTCTATTCCTATTACGACGCGGCCGCCTCAGCCGGCGCCGAGCTCATCCTCAACACCTGCTCGTCGATCGGCGAGGCGGTGTACGCCGCCAGAGACTTTATCCCGGTGCCAATCGTCCGCATTGACGAAGCCATGGCCAGAAAGGCCGTCGCCGAAGCCAGCCGCGTCGCCGTGCTCGCGACCCTCTCCACCACCCTGGACCCGACCATCAGCCTCGTCAAACGTTGCGCCGCCGAAGCGGGCAAAAGCGTAGCCACCATCTCGGCCGTCGCCGAGGGAGCCTTCCCTGCAATCACCGCGGGCGATACCGCCACCCACGACCGCCTTGTAGCGGAAACGGCCACCAAGGTCGCCGCCGACTGCGACATTATTCTTCTCGCCCAGGGATCCATGGCCCGCATGGAAGTCCCCTTGCGCGAAATCACCGGCAAAACCGTGTATTCGAGCCCCGCTTTAGCCATAGAGATGGTCAAGCGGATGCTGGAGGGAAAAAACTGATATGATCGACAGCGAAAGAATTCGCCGCCTCGAGGAAAAGGCGCGCCAGACGCGCCGCGACATCGTCGAGATGGTGTACAGGACGGGTGACGGACATCCATCGCCCTCCATGTCCGCGGCGGACATCATCACCGCGCTCTATTTCGATGTCCTCACCATCGACCCCGCCCGACCCGACTGGGAAAGCAGGGACCGCTTCGTCCTCTCTAAGGGCCATGCCTGCCCGGCCCTCTACTCGGCTCTCGCCCGCAGAGGCTATTTCCCTCCTGAGGAACTCCTGACCCTGCGTTTCATGGACTCGCGTTTACAGGGCCACCCCTACGCGCCCAAGACCCTGGGCCTCGACGCGACGACCGGCTCCCTCGGAAACGGCGTGTCGGTCGGGCTCGGCATGGCTTTGGCCGCGCGCATCAGGAAGCTCGACTATCGCGTCTACGTCATCACCGGCGACGGAGAGCTGGGCGAAGGGCTTATCTGGGAAGCCGCGATGTGCGCCGGCCACCAGAAAGCCTCCAATCTCACCGTTTTCGTGGACAACAACAACTACCAGAGCGGCGGGACCGTGGGCGAGGTCACCGGCGTCTACCCCATCGAGGACAAGTGGCGTTCCTTCGGCTGGAATACCTTAAGCATCGACGGCCACGACTTCAGCCAGATACTCCAGGCGATCGACAGCGCCAAGCGCGTCACTGACAAGCCAACGGCCATTGTCGCCAAGACGGTAAAGGGCAAGGGCGTCTCCTTCATGATCGGCGACAACTCCTGGCACAAACGCGTGTACACCGCCGCCGAATACGCCCAAGCGATGGCGGAACTGGGAGGCGAACAATGAGCGCCGAAATGGTCAGCACGAGAATCGGTTTCCGCGAAGGCCTCATCGCCCTCGCCGAACAGCGCGACGATATCGTCTTCGTTTCCACCGACTCGCTCAAGGTGGTCAAGGGCGAACCCTTCCTTCAGCGCTGGCCCGAACGCGTCATCGAGGCGGGGATCGCCGAGGCGAACGGCGTGGCCATGGCCGCCGGTCTCGCGAGCGCGGGACTGCGCCCCTTCCTTTGCACCTACGCCGGTTTCCTCACCATGAGGGCCTGCGAGCAGATGCGCACCTTCGTCGCCTATCCACGGATGAAGGTCAGGTTTGTCGGCGTGAACGCGGGCCTCTTCGGCGGGAACCGCGAAGGCGTTTCCCACCAGTTTATCGAGGACATCGGCATCCTGCGGACGATACCCGGCTTCACGATCCTTTGCCCCGCCGACGGCGATCAGGTAAAGCAGGCCGTCATGGCCTCGGTGGACATCGATGGGCCGGTCTATATCCGCATCGGCTCGGGCAGGGAAGAACGCGTCTTCCCCGACGGAACACCCTTCGAGATCGGCAAAATCCGCGTTTTGAAGGAAAACGGCACCGACGTGGCTCTCTTCTGCCATGGTTTCGTCACCAATCGAGTGATCGCGGCCGCCGAGGAGCTTTCCCGCGCGGGCATCGGCGCCACCGTCGTCGAAGTCCATACCCTGAAGCCCCTCGACACCGAAGGCATCTCCGCCGTGCTCGCGCGCTGCGGCCGCGCCGTCACCGTTGAGGATCACAACATCATCGGCGGCCTGGGAAGCGCCATCGCCGAAGTGATCGCCGAGGGCGAGACGGGTGCCAGGCTCATCCGCCTCGGGCTCCAGGACCGCTACGGCGAGTCGGGTTTCCCCGACGAGCTTCTCGATAAATACGGAATGTCAGTGCCCGCGATCGCGGAGGCGGCGCGCAAGCTTATCTCGAACAGGAAGTGAGCGAAATGCCGGACCCACGCGGAACCGCGCCGAGGACGCGCTGGCTACCTGCCTGAGCCGGCTAAAAATATCGCTGGAATGCACAAGGAGGCTTTTATGAAAAAAGCATTGGCCGCAATGCTTATCCTCGGCTTGGCGGCGGGCGTCTTTACCCTCTCCGCCCAGACACCCGATAAACCCCTGGTTCTGCGCTACGCGCACATGAATCCCCCCAACAGCCCGAACGGACTGCAGGCCCAGTATTTCGCCGACAAGATCGCCGAACGCACGAAGGGCGCCATCAAGATCAACGTCTACCCCAGCTCCCAACTCGGCTCGATCAGCGAGATGGCCGAACAGGTATCCATGGGCAGCATCGCCCTGCACCATAACACCTACGGCGGACTCCAGCCCCTCCTCGATGATCTCGGCCTCTTCGACACTCCCTATCTCTACCGCGATATCGATCACCTTCTGGCGGCCACCGATCCCAACACATCGCCTGTCCTCAAGGAACTGAACGCGAAACTGATCGCGACCCGCAACGTCCGCGTTCTCTATTCTTTCTACTTCGGCACCCGCGACCTCACCTCCAACAAGGCCGTCTATGCCCCCAAGGACTTGGCGGGAAAGAAAATCCGCGCCATTCCTTCCGCGATCTACCTCGCCGCTGTTGAAGGCATGGGAGCCGTCGCCGTTCCCATCGACTGGGCGGAAGTACCCGTGGCCCTTTCCACCGGCGTCGCCGATGGCCAGGAGAACCCCGTCAGCACGATCGTTACGAGCAAGCTCTACGAGATCCAGAAATACCTCATGCAGACCCATCACATCATGGGATCCGAGCCCGTCGTCATCAACGAGAAAGTCTGGCAGGCCCTCTCCCCCGAAAAC
>Ga0172375_10006638_pt1 | contig 16129 bp, 12 predicted proteins | sample LakKiv1m_FD_114537 | JGI IMG/M metagenome (GOLD analysis project Ga0172375, IMG submission 114537) | Freshwater microbial communities from Kabuno Bay, South-Kivu, Congo - kab_092012_11.1m | ecosystem: Environmental > Aquatic > Freshwater > Lake | place: Democratic Republic of the Congo...
AGCAGGAAATCGCCGCGACCCAGGAGCGCGTGTGCGCCGGTCTTCTCCCGACCGGCCGCGCCGTAGGTCAGGGTGGCCGACGCTACGCGGCCAAGGAGACGGGCCGGGAAGTTGACCAGGCTGTCGCCGAGCGACCGGCTGCCAGGCTGCTGCGTGGTGACGATGGCGTGGATGCCCAGGGCGCGGCCGATCTGGGCGATGCGCGCCAGCAGGCCGCCGACGCTGCGGTTGGCGCTGAGGATGTCGGCCACCTCTTCCACGCACACGACGATGCGGGGTAGCTTGCGGCCTGTCTCGGCTCGGCGGTCCAGCTCACCGCCGACCCAACTCAGCACGCGGGCGATCTCCAGCGGCTGGCTCGTCACCGGATGCAGCAGATGCGGTGCGTGGGCAAACTGGGCGAACTCGAAGCGCTTCGGATCCACCAGCAGCAGGCGGAGCTCCAACGGCGAGTTCTGGCGCAACAGGCGATAGAGCAGCCAGCGCGTCAGCAGCGACTTGCCGCTGCCTGTGGTGCCGCCGATCACCAGGTGGCAGAAGCGCTCGTCGGCGAGGTCGCACCAGAGCGCCTTGCCGCCGGTGGTGACACCCAAGGGCACGGCGGTCGGCGTCGGCGCGGCCAACGCTTCCAGCCGGTGCGCGTGGAGGGGCCGGCGCTCGGCAAGCGGCTTAGGCAGTTCCAGGAGCAGCTTGCCCTCGGCGCGCGCCACGCGGCACGATGCCGCGCCGGCGGCCAAAGCCAGTGCGCCGGCGAGGGCCTCAACCCGCTCCGGCTGTTCGCCCAGGCCCAGTGAGACCGTGTACGCGTTGATCTGCGGGCCGGCCCAGGCCAGCGCCACGATGCTCGCCACCTTGCGCGCGGTGAGTGTGGCCTGCAAGAGACCCCCGATGAACTCGGCATCGGCGTGCGCCGATGGCGTCCGGGCAGTCGTGCCGGGCGCGCCGGTGAATTGTCCGCCGAACGGCGTGTTTTCCTCCATGCTCATCTCTCCGTGTGTGAGCAGTGCAATAGTTCGATAGTTCTACCGGAGTATGGTAGTCAAGGCGTGTTCGACAACGACGATGGTGCGATCGGCCGCTGCGCCCTGATGACTGACCGTGTTGGATGCGACACCGCGGCGCTTTGCGCCATTGAGCGGCCTGCTGGGCCAAGACGAAGGTGGCGCGGCTTCCGCCCCCGTCCTCTCCCCGCCGGCTGCTAAGCCCAGGGCGAGAGGCGGGTGGCGACTGCGCCCACGCCTGGCGCGCTGCGCCGCACAGGGTGGTCAGCCTGCAGCTTGGGCATGGCGCACAGCGGCGCCCTGCGCTTCGACCAGGATTTCGCCTGTGGTGAGGCTCTCGCCTGCGGTGAGACCTTCGCCAGGGTTCAGAATCATGATGTCACCTGCGGGGCCGACCGCCGACTTGCCACCAGGTCGCATCATGGCGAACAAGGCGGCGAATTGCGCCCGCGGCTCCACCGCTACCACGGGGCCGTGCTCCACGTCCAGGTATACGGCGGCCAGCAGCGTCTGTAGGATCTGTTTGCGCTCCGGCTGCGTCGCGGCATCCCACAGCTTGCTGAAGTCGCCCAGCAGCGCGGCCGCGCGTTCCAGGTCGGGCATGGCGGGCGGCACGAGGGCCGCGAGCTGGTTGCGCAGGCGGTCGCGCTCGACCACGTACTCGCGCTCGGCTAGGTCGCCCAGCAGAAAGAGTCGCTTCAGGCGTTCCAGGAGGGCGTTGATGCGCGCCTGCTCTGCCTCGACGTCGCCGACCGCCTTCACGCGCACCTTCACCAGCACGAGGATCTGGACGCGCCAGTCGGCCGGCAAGACCAGGCGGCCCAGGAAGCCACCCAACGCCGCCTCGGCCAGGTCCGCGCGCACCATGCGCTGGTCACAGGCGCGGCCCTGCTCGCGGGCGATATCGCGATAGTAACTCTTGCCGCTGACGAAGGCCCCGCGCAGCCGGCCGCCGCAGCGAGCGCAGCAAGCAATGCCAGTCAGCGGGTAGTCGCGACTGCCCTGACGGGCGGTCGTACCAGCCTTGTGCTGTCCACGGCGCCGGCGCACCTCTTCGCAGCGCGTGAACAACTCCTCCGCGATGATCGGATCCTGGCGCGCGGGGAACCAGTGGTCGCGATAGCGGGCCTCGCCCAGGTAGAAGCGGCTCTGCAGCATTTCCCGGACGGTATCCTTACTGAAGAGCGGCAGGGCGCGGGCGCCGCGGCCGCGGGGCCGGTAGCCCGCCTCGTTCAGCAGCTGGGCAATGTCGGTGTCGGAGTACATGCCCGTTGCATACCGCTCGAAAGCGAGCTGCACGCCTTGCGCCTCCTGCGGATCGGGATAGGGCACACCGTCGCCGCCATCTTTGAGATAGTTGACCCGGTAGCCGAAAGGCACCTGGCCGTTCCACAGGCCGTGCGCCTTGGTGCGGGTCGCCTTGTTAACCGCGACGTTCTCAGCCAGCACGTCGGAGTAGTACTGGTTGAAGGTCGAGATCATGCCGAGGTAGGCCTTACCGGCCGCCGAAGAGAAGTCGAACTGCGGCTCCAGGGCGGAGACGATCTCCAGGCCAGCGCCGTTCAGATCGTGTAAGTAGTTCTCGGTATCGCGGCGACAGCGGGCGAAGCGCTCCAGCCGCGACACCATCACGGTGTCGAACTGGCGCTGCATCCCATCGCGCACCAGTGCCTGGAACTGCGGTCGATCGGCTTTGCGTCCGCTTTCCGCCTCATCGGTGTAGATCGCGACCTCTCGCATGCCCTTCTTGGCCAGGTGCTCGCGACAAACTTTAAGCTGCGATTCCAGGCTGAAGCCATCGAGCTGCATCTCGGAGGAGACGCGCGTGTAGATGGCCACCCGCGGTTGACGGGCGGCCTCGGGGCTTTCACCTGGCCTGGTTTTCTTGATTCTCGCCACGGGGGTCAACTCCAAGCAAGCGCGTCACGATGCCGGCTAGCAGCAGCAATAACTGCTCGGTGTCAGCCAGGTCAACGACCTCCAGCATGATCGGCTCTGGCCGTTCCAGGGTTTTGACCGCGTCCATCAGCCGGCCTGCGGCGTCTCACGCGGCGCCAGGGGGGCAGTGGACAACGCTGGCAGGGCGGCTAACCAGGCGGCCAGGCGCGCGGGCGGGATGTCCAAGAGCGTTACCAGGTCGCCGCCGACCGCCCCCAACCAGCCGCGCGCCTCGGTCGCGAGGTCGTTGTTGGCACCCAGCGCGTCCCTTGTGGCTCGGATCAGCACGGCGGCCAGCAGCCGGCGCGGCCCGTTTTCGCTCATTGCAGCCCCTCGTCATCCTTCCGATATGTGCCGTTCTCGGAAGCATCGGCCTGTCGCAGCATAGGCCTTTCAGCCCTGTCTCAGGAGCCTGGTGGTCTCGATACACCAGGCCAATTCGTCGCGATCGTGATAGATCGCCTCGATGCGGCCGTCCTCCAATCGCCGCCACTGGCCGTTGATCACTGCGATCTTCGCATCGGCCGGCCATACCAGCACGACTGGATACTGCACACTGCTCGGCCCGGCTGTGTCTTCAGCCGGAGCTGGCGCCGCAGGGGCGGGCTCTGGTGGGACCGCTGGGGCTGCTTCTGGCAGGTCGGCTGCCTCTGGGCTGGCTTTCGGCGCGGTTTGCCCGACGTTTGTCCCTGCCAACGGTTGGCTTTCCCTGGCCAGCAGGAACTCGATCCAGGACCGCAGATCGCCGCCGGCGAGATGGAAGTCGGTCAGATCCTTGCCTTGCAGCGGCCGCACCGAGCGCGTGCGGGCGGCGAAGCCCCACCAATCGGCCCCTTGGGCGCCGGCGTCATCATGATCGAAAGCGACGATCCATCGTCGGTACTCGGCCAGGCGGAGCAAGGCCTGGGCGTTGGGCCGCTGGCTCGCGCCGGCCACGGCGATCACGTCGGCCAGGTCGCCGGCGAGCTGCCGTAGCAACAGGGCGTCCAGTTCGCCTTCGCAGATCACGATCTCGCGCTGGCCGACAAGACGGTCGAGGCCGAACAGGGTGAGCTTGCTCCCTTTGACCTGCCAGTACTTCGGCCCTGCCAGGGGCGGCACGGGACGGCGCACCTTTACGTACCAGAGCGCCTCTTCGCAGAAGCACGGGATCACGATCCCGCGCGGCACGTACAGGTCGCCGATCCGCTCATCCTCGCCGTGATAGCCCAGCCGCCAGGCTTGGCAGGTGTCTTCGGTGAGGCCACGAGCGTCGAGCCAAGCGCGAGCCTTGGCGCCGCCAGCACCCCACAAGGCGGTTTCGCACTGCGTCACGACCTTCAGCGCGGCCCTGCGCCATTCCTCGGTGGGCGGCGCGCCATCGACAAACTGGTGGTCGCGATCCAGCGCTGGGGGCACAGGTGGTTCCTCCTCACCGCGAGACTCTGTCTTGGTTGCCTGGCCGGCTCCATCGAAGGAATGCCCTTTCCGTCCCTCGCGTCCTGGCAAATCCAACCCCAGCCACGCACAGGCGGCCACGAAATCCAGGTTGTGGCGGACCCGGACGTAATCCACTGCGTCGCCGCCGCGTTCGCAGCGTCGGCACCACCACTGGCCGCGGCCATCGGGGTGCTCCGGCCAGACGCGGAAGCGGTCATCGCCGCCGCAGAAGGGACACGGCCCGGCGTACTCGCCGCCGTGGGTGGCTGCGACCCGCTTCAGGCGGGTATCGCGCTCGATCAGGCTCAGCAGGTCGACGCGTGAGAGATCCAGCGGCGGCAAGTCGGGGCGTGGGTAGGCGCGCGGCCTGTGCTGGCTCGCCATATCACCGCCCGACGTTTGACTCGATTGATACAATTGACTCGTTTGACTCGATTGACTTGAATCGTCGCGATGGCTCAGTCATCGGCGTCATCCTCGTCTTCGCCCACAGGCGGGTGGGCCAGTTGGTAGGGTACCTCTTTGCCGGTGCGTCGGCCCTTGCGCACGTCACCGTTGGTGAGCAGGTCGGCCAGGGTGCGTGAGATCTGCGCCTTGTCCTTGCCGAGGCGAGCAGCCAGGTCGGAGGTGGTCGCTGCGCCACCCAGTTCGGCCAGCGCTTCCAGCACTTCGAGCTGACTGGCATTGTGCGTCGCCGCCTTGGCGTCTTCATTGAGCTGCCAGCAGCAGGTGGGGACATCCCACCTCAACGCCAACTGCTGGTCGAGCAGATCGCGACCGGTGACATGCAGCTTGGCGCCCAACTGCCCGCGCTCACGGAATAAGCCCACGATCGCATCGGCCACCGCGGTCTTGCCGGTCGAGCCGAGCACCGAGTCAATCAGGTCCGCGCCGGATACGCCCGGCTTGCGATGATGGTCCACGACGAGGATGGTGCAGCGGTGCGCCAAGGCGAGACGTTGGAGCGCACCCATGACGACCGTGGTGGGGGTCACGTCCTGCTGATCGAAGCAGGTGATCCGGCTCAGCGTGTCAATGATCACCAGCGCATAGCCCTTGGCCGTAATCACTTCTTGCAGGCGTTCCAGCCCGCCGGCGGCCAGATCGGGCCATTCGACGTAGAAATCCACCTCAGCGTCGCGCGACCAGAGTTGCGTCTGCATCCGACTCTGGAGCCGGCGAAAGCCGTCCTCCAGCGCGATGTACAGCACCGGCGCCTTGATCACCCGCCGCCCCAGCACGATGCCGCCCGTGCCGACGGCGCAGGCGATCTGCAACGCCAGCCAGCTCTTCCCCATCTTGGGTCGGCCGGCCAATAGCGCCAGGCCTTCCGGAAGGATATCGGGCACAGCCCAGCGCGGCTCAGGGAAGATGGTTTCCAGGAGCTCACGGGCGGTATAGCTGGTGCGCGGCTTGGCGGCTGCGGCCTGTGGCGCTTCATCTAGATCTAGCGTCAGGATTTCGGCCAGCAGTTCCTTGCGGGCGCCGACGTATTCGCTCGCGGCCTTCCGGTTGGCGGCCCGGCTGCCGTTCAGCTGCAGGTCAGGGAAAGCCTGGCTGATGATCTGCACGTCGGCATCGGTCGCGCCGGCCATCAACCGCCCCAGGTGCCAGCGCGCGCGCGGGTCTTGACGCGCCGCGCCTGTTGGTGTAGAATCCCCTTGTCTTTTGAGAGCGGCCTCTTGTGCCGCACCGCCGACCGCCAGCGCGCCACCGCTGGCGGTTTGCATTTCATGGCCGTTGTTTGCCATGCGCCACCTCCGGCTGAGCCTGCTCAGCCGCCTCACCCGGGCAGAGGCCCCGGCGGGTCGCCTCCTGCCGCAGCAGCCACCGCAATTGCTCTTTCACCGGGCGCAGGTCGGCTTGCGAGAGGCGATCCAGCAGCTCGCGCTCCTCGGGCGCCAGGATGATGGTCAAGCGTCGGTACACGTTGTCCTCCTGGGAAACAAAAAGCTCCCCGTGTCTGTGGGGAGCTTAGCAGAAAACTGCGGTTGTGACCGGCAGTAGTTCGTCAGTATTCGTCAGTACTGCTATTTGATCAGGCGCCTACCTCTCAGAATTCGCCCGTAGCGCCGGAGGTTTTCGGCTGACATGCCGATTTCGTTCGCGTAAGATTCCTGGGTAGCCCTGCGCTGCGCCTTGGCTTCGAGCCAGCCCTGATAGATGCGCAGCATCTCCTCGTCGGAGACGGTCTGCCGGCTGGCGCGCTTGGGCGCGCTGGCGGGCTCAGGGACAGTCGTTTCACCGCCTGCGGTGGCAGCTTGCGCGATTGACGGCTGCGGGGAGCGCAAGGGCACCACATGGGTGATACCCCAGCCATCCTGGTAGCTGACCGCCGCCGGGATCTGGCTCTCAGCCTGGGGCCACCGTTCGCTGATGCCGGCGAGCAGCGCCTGGAAGCGTTCCACGATCGCTGGCTCGTGGCAGCGCGTGCAGGTCAACGTCATCTGACAGGTCGTCGGCGTCACCGTTTCCATGACTATTTGGATGACATAAGTACAGGCGTCGGTCCTGATGCGTTCTGGATGGGGTTCATCCGGGCGGTAGGCCTCGATCTCGCGGACGCAGTAGTGCGGTGACGCGCCCTCCCAGGCGCCGATCAGCCAGTACGGGGACGGGTCTGGGCTCCACGGCAGCCTCAGTAGTGGGGCATCCTCGTCCGTTTGCCGGCCGAGCCAGTCGGCCACGATCGCGACGGTGGTTTCCAAACGTAGTTTGACGGTGATCATGTGCTTTGCGCGGCCTATTCCAGGATACTTGGTACGACCGCGCGATTCTAGCACAGATGTACGGTTACGGAGAAATACTTGGCGCGTCCCTCAGTCAGCCTTGCGTCCTGCCCGATTTGCACGGTCGGGCCGCCCAAGCTATGCGGTTGACAAGGTGCCGATAGTTCGCTGGGCAGACCGCAAGGCGAAGCGGAGGTTACTTTTCGATGGCCTCCAGTGCGCCCACCAGGAAGCGGGCGGGGTTCTCGGCCGCCGCATCCACGATCTGGGCGTAGACCTGTGTCGTCGCGATGTTGCTGTGCCCTAGCGCCCGTGAGATTGCATCCAGCCGGGCACCGGCGGCCCGCGACAGCGTCGCGAAGCTGTGCCGCAGCGCATGGCAGCTCATGCGCGGGCGTTTGAGGCCCAGCTCGGCCAGGTAGCCGTCCACCATCCCCCTGGCTCCCCGCCGGTCAAGCGCCGTCCCACGACCGGCGTTGCGCTGCAAGCTGACAAACAACGCGCCCTCGCCTTCAGAAACGACCTGCGGCCGGGCCGCCAGCCACGCCTGCAAAGCGGTCCGGCTCGCCTCGACCAGCAGGACTTGCCGGCGCTTCTTGCCCTTGCCCGGCACGGAGAGCGCGCCCAGCGGCGGCGCCGCCAGGTCGAGATCGGCCATCTGGAGAGCCACCACCTCGGCGACGCGCAGGCCGTGCAGCGCCAGCAGCGCCAGGATCGCCCGATCCCGTTTACCTTTCAGCGAGTGAGCATCAGGGGCAGCCAAAAGCCGGCTGACAGCAGTCAGCGGCAGCCACTTGATGCGCTCGGCGCGGTCCGCCCGATCCGGCGGCGCCTTGACGCCCTGGGCGGGGTTGTCGGGCCGCAAGCCGCGCGCCTGGGCCATGGCATAGAACCGGCGCACCGCATTGAGACGGGCGGCGATCGTGCTGCGGGCATAGCCGCCTGCTACCAGGGCGGCCCGGTAGGCCTTGAGATCGGCCTCACTGGCGGCCGCCGGCTGGATTGCCTGGGCCTGGCACCAGGTCACGAAGGCCTGCACCTGCCCGGCATAGGCGCGGATCGTCTCGGGGCTGGCGTCGCCCTGGGCCACGTCCAGGCGCAGAAAGTCAGCGAACGCGGCCAGCAGGTCAGCTTCGCCAGGTGTGATCATCCCCGGCTGTGCAGCTGTCAGCAAGGCAGTAGGCTCGGTCATCGGTGGCTCCTTGGCGGGCTTGGCAGGATCAGAACATCGGCCCGATCACGCTGGGCGGGATGGCGATGCCGCCGTTGCTCGCAGCCTTGGTGCAGCCGTAGCCGATATCGAGTCCGATCACGGAGTTCATGCGGTTACCTCCGGTTCTGGGCGGGCCATGCGCCGGCCGAGGCCGCAGGCGGCCAGCTCCTCCCGCCACGGGTTGTGGCGCTGCGCACCCAGCGCCGCCATCTCATCGCGGTAGGCGCGCAGGCTTTCCTGGTTCAGCAGCCAGTCGCGTCCCACCTTGCGCGCCACGATTCGCCGTCGCTCGGCGAGCCGGCGCAGGTAGGCCTGGGCGTAGCCGGTGAGGGTCTCGGCTTCGCCGGTGGTGAGCCAGCCTTGGGTAGATAGGTTTTCATGCATGATCATGCTCAAAGGAGGGCAAGGTGCTATTAGTAGAGCCTTATAAGTCAGTAACTAAGTCAAAAAGAATGCGGGAAGATTACTACGTCCCGAAGTATCAGCAAGTATAAGACGGATACTCCGAAAAGTCAACTGGGGATCAGGGGGCATTCGAGCGAGGTAAGACCGAGATGAGCTGTGGACCAACACATAGGGATCCACGTGTACTGCTTGCGTTCAACAACGCAAAAAAAACAGAACCAGGGACAATTGTGTGCGATTGTCTTCGAATGCCGCCTTTCGGCCGAAATGGAGGCCAACGTTCAACGAGGATTCGTTTCGCAGGTGCCGGGCAAGGATGCGCGAGCGCCGCCTAATCCTTTGCAGGCAAGACTCGTTCCAGGTCGGATCGGGTCAACCGGTTCTTGCTCAGAAGCTCGTTCGACAGCCGATCCAGATTTTCGCGGTGTGCTTTCAGCAGAGCAATGGCTTGATCCAGTTGGGCATGAACAATCCCTTGAGCCACCTCGCTGACCTTGGTAGCCAGGGGGCCTCCGCGCACATACTGGGCGTCCAGGAACACCTGACCGAGTTCTTGGCTCATTCCGAACTCGCGAATCATGCGCTCGGCCCAAAGCGTGGCATTCCGAAGGTCGCTCGCCACGCCGGTCGAGAACCCCTCCGCGTCACCGTAATAGACCACTTCTGCCGCGCGCCCGCCCATCGCCTGGCAAATCATCTGCTCTAGTTCGCGGCGCGTATAGATGATCTTCTCTTCTTGGGCTTCTTTTTCCACGTAACCGCCCGCACTGCCTCGGCCGATAATCGTGACTTGCACTGGGGGGTTCCCCGTGAACCACCCGATCAAGGCATGTCCAGACTCGTGTCGGGCGACCCGTTCGAGAGTTGCCGCGTCTGGCGTCTTGTTTGCCTCGCCCATTCTGATCTTCTCGAATGCCTCTTCCATAATCGCATCCGTCAGCAGACTCTCTCGCTGCGCAGCCATCACGGCCGCCTCGTTGACAATGCGACGCAGATCGGCGATCGTCATCCCGGCAGAACGACTGGCGATGGTGGCAATCACCGCCTCAGAAACCTGCGCAAATTGACGACCGAGAAACTCATGGCGCAGAAAAGCCTCCCGCGCCGCGCAATCCGGCGGCGGCACTTCGATCTCGCGATCAAAGCGGCGGCGTAGCGCATCGTCCAGGTGCTCGGCGAGGTTCGTCGCAGCCAACACAATCACCGGACGCAACGTGGGAGCGCCAAAACCATCCATCTCGGTCAGCAGCGCGTTGAGCGTCGTTTCCTCGGCGCGCCCGGCGCCTTCCGCGCCCACCCGCTTCCGACCGATCGCATCTATCTCGTCAATGAAAACGATCGAGGGGGCGTAACGCCGCGCCCGCGCAAACAGGTTGCGGATGCTCTGCGGGCCACTCCCCTGCCAGATCGTCACAAAATCGGTGCCTGAGGCGACCAGGAACGCGACATCCGATTCGCCTGCCAACGCCCGCGCCAGCATCGTCTTGCCAGTACCAGGCGATCCGGTCAACAGGATACCTTTGGGTGGGCGCACGCCCAGAGCGGCATAACGGCGCGGGTTGCGCAACCAGTCCACGATGAAACGCAAGGCTTCCTTGGCCGCATCGGCGCCAAACACGTCGCCGAAGCGCACAGTAGGGCGCTCTACTTCCTCCAGGACTTCACTGGCATCTTCCGCGGCAACGGCGCGTGATAAGCGCAAGTTGCGCAGACGAATGGTCACCTGCCGCTCCGCGCGGTCCACTGAGGGAACGGTGTCAAACACCAGCACCTTGCGCTCCTGACCCAGGGCGTGTGTCCTTTTCTCGCGATACATACGGCCCACAGTGGTCTGGAGTGCCTGGACAAATCGTTCGCGCCGCGTCTGCCAATCATCCACAGTGTCTTTCGTGAACGAGGTCGTCATGACGCCGCGCGCACCCCCGCTTCTCACACAAGCCAGGAAGAGTGTCTCGTCAATCGTCCCTGCGTCCGCCTCCGTTTCTGCGATGGATAGGAGGTAGACCGGGAGACCAGGCAATCGTTCGTGGATGCGGCGCAGACACTCTTGACCTTCAGCCAGAGCACGGGCGCCCGCAGGCACATGGTCAAACTGCCCGACGGTCCCGCTGATGGTGAGCGCAGCCGGATTGCGTTCCAACCAGATGTCAAGGAGCACCAAGTCAACCTCAGCGGCAGCCAGAAGTTGTAGAGCATCTGCTGCGGTGCTGGCTATGAGCCATTCCACCTGCGGGATGTACTGCTGGAACAATGCGCCCAAGTCCCCGGCGGTCACCAGCAGGACCTTGGACTTTCCAGAGAACTCGAAAAGCGCCACCGCTTCCGCGTTCCCCTGCGCACTCGGATCCAAACCGAAGTGGATGGTATCGGTTTCCTCCCAAACGCGCTCCAGACGGCGTTTGCTGTAGAGTTCCGAAAACTTGAACAGCTCCGTCTTGACAAAGATGCCACTTTGCGAGCGCACCGTCCGTGCGTCCGTGTTGGCCCCTTCTCGCAACACCAACGCCAGTGCCAGCGCATCATCGAAGGTGACGGACTTGTAGTACTGCTGCTCGACTAGACCTGCCACGCGTTCGCACTCCACCTGCGCAATGCGCTCCAATTCGCTGACACCCAGGTGATTGAAGAGCACCGGATAGCCGGTGGCGAGACGCGAGCAGATCGCCGCAGGAAAAAACGGCTCGCCGCGAGGACCTTTCTCGGTGCGCAGCGCGTCGAGGATCGTACGGCGGTGGAAAGCCGAGTTGGCGGTGTTGATCCCCGTCTCGTTGGGACGGTCGTAAAGCGACGATCCCGCGTTTGTGGTGAAGATGATCACCGTGTCACGAAACGGCACCTCGGCGTTGGTGTATTTGTCCTCCAGGCGACCCGCGTCCAGAATCTGCAGAAACAGGTGCACGGTGTTGAGATGCGCCTTTTCGATCTCATCGAAGAGCAAGAAGGCGCCGGGATTCTCCGCCACGAAGCCCGTCAGAAGGCCGGGCTGCGCCGCCTGGTAGGACGGCGAAAAGCCGACGAGCTGCATGTGCTGTTGGTGGTCCGAATAGGAACTCATGTCGAAGCGCTTGAACGGGCATCCCAGGGCGGCCGCCCCCAGTTCGGCAAGAAAGGTCTTGCCCACTCCTGGGGGGCCGGCAAAGACAAAGACGGCGCGCGGGCTTTTGCGACTGACATCGGCATGGGCGACGATTTCCGCGTTGAACAGCCCCTCGACAAAGGCATGGACTGCGTGATCCTGACCGAAGACTTTGGCGAGCAATTCCGCCCGCAAGACGCGCAACCGATCCGAGAGATCACCCAGTTCCGGTACTTGAGCGTCGCCTTCGTACCAGGATGCCAGATGCTCCAACGCTTGTTTCTCCGAAATAGGGGACGCGGCGAGCACCTCGCAGGCCGCTCGCGACATGGCCAGCGCGCTCACCAGATGCCGCAATCCCACCAAACCCGGATGAGTCCGGTCAGGCATCTGTGCTGCCAATGCCCTTGCCTGGCCGATCACGGCTTGCACATCTTTGGAAAGGGCCATCCTACCGGCGTACAGCGTTCCTTCGGATGGTAGGGTGCGACGCTGTTCGCGCAGTTGCTCGACGGCCAGTCCGAGACAGCGCGCCAGCAGCACACCTCCCTCTGCCTGCCGTGCTGTGGCAGCCAGCAGAGATTCAAGCGTCAATTCCTCTGAGCCCAGTGTCAAGGCATCTCTCTTGGCCTGATTCAGCACTAGTTGGGCTTGATCCGTAAACATGCGCTTCTCTCCTCGCCAGACTGGGTCTGCGCTCACAACTCGTCGGGCAGCGCGGCATCTGTCAACTCGTGCAGCCAGATGACCCGAAATACTCCATCCAGGCTCGGATCGTTTTCGACGATCTTGTGGTAGACCTCTGTGCTCACGGCCACTGCGAGGCGCGGGCGGGGGTCGCCCAGGCTCGGCTTGAGCGCAGACAAGAGCAGCGACGCTCGCTCTGGCTTCTGCGTTGTCACGTCGAAGAACAGCAGCAGATTCTCGATGCCGGCGGCTTCGGTCAATAGATCAGCGATTTGACCTCTGGGCATCTTGCCGTCTTCTGCATCCTCGAGCACTGCAGCGAGATCCACTCTGGCGACGTATCGCTGAGATCGCGCTTGCTGTGCCGCGCATTCAACGACCGGTAACAGGCCAACCCGTGGCGCGCAGATCAGCAGGATAGGGGCGGGATCAGAGGATTGTAGGGCTTGGGATAGCACCTGCACCTGAGGCGCACACACCGCTGGAGGATCAAACCGGCCCCCATCTGCCAATTGCAGAATGTCCTGTGCCCCCCGATCCAGAGCTTGTTTCCTCGCAGGCAGTTCAGCCGGCAGCGCTTTGGCTCCCGCATCCCCCAGCACTTGCACCATGGCCGGCGTCGGTCCATCCAAAAGAACGTGAAGCACGTGTTGGCAGTCGAGCGCGCTCCTGGATTGTTGCGCGGTTCGGGCGGCCCGCTCGAACAGTTGGCGCGAGGCGTCCGAGCGGTGGAGCACGCCGCCTGCGTTCTGGTGATCCCCCTGTCCCAACAGCCGGCGCAGTTGATGCCGCACGCGTGTGCTGGGCAGCGCGCGTTCCTTCAGCGTTGCGCGTATCTTGTCGCGCTCGGCGACCAAGGCCTTTACCGCGAGCGGATCCGAGACAGCCGTCTTCAACTCATCGTCGTTCAGTTCCGAGAACTTGAGGAGCGCGCAGAAGAAGTGATCCGGCGCAATCTCTTTCATCTTCGCGGCCATTGCCTCGCGGCCGGCCAAATGCCAGGCCAGTTCAAGCCCTGGGGATAGCTCCATCACGTCACCTCCGTCTGTTTTCGAAACTCAGATCTACCCCTTGGAGTGTGCTGCGCCGCGCAGCGGCGGTGGACCTTTCCATTCGCGCGCCATCTTCTCCAATTCGCGGCGCACTCCTTCCGGCCTTAGCCAACCATAGCCGCGACGGCTCAACTCGGTGAGCAACTTCTTGAAATCATCCTCTGCCCAGGTAGTGCGGCGAAACAAGCCCAGGAAGCGGCGGGTATGCAAGGTCAGGAAGGTTTCCACGTAGGGCCAGGCCCCTTCATCCCAATCAGCAGGCTCAGGATATTCCCACTCCCAGGAAAACTCCCACTGCCTGATGGTCGCATCCCAACCCCCGGAAAGGGCATAACAGCCATCGGGGGAAAAACTGACGGAACTTACCAGGTCGGTGTGTCCCTCAGAGCTCCACACCTCTCGCCCGCTGGCCACCTCCCACAATCTGACAGTCTTGTCAGCACCCCCCGAAAGGGCATACAGGCCATCGGGGGAAAAGCTGACGGACTGCACGTCGTCGGTATGTCCCTCAAACCGCCTCACCTCTCTCCCGCTGGACACCTCCCACAACCTGACCGTCTTGTCAGGACCCCCCAGGGCGTAACGGCCATCAGGAGAAAAACAGACGGAACGTATTTTGCACCAGGGCCCAACGTCAAACATCCTCACTTCTCTCCCGCTTGCCAAATCCCACAGCACGGCCCTAGATACGTGCCCGGAGAGAGCATGACAACCATCGGGAGAACAGGCGAGACTATGCATCGGACCGTGGAGATGCCTCCAGGTATGTCCTCTCCCACTGGCTATCTTCCACAGCCTGAGGCTCGCGCTCCATCCCCCAAGAAGGACGCAACGGCCATCGGGGGAAAAACAAACAGAGCCTACCGACGAGGTGCGTTCCTGTCCCCGAAACTGTCGGACCTCCCTCCCACTGGCCACCACCCACAGTCTGACAGTCTCATCCGGACCCCCGGAAAGCGCGAAACGGCCATCGGGAGAAAAACAGACTGAACGCACAAGCTCGGAGTGGCCCTCAAATCGGTTCAGCCCTTTTCCGCTTGCCACTTCCCACAGCCTTATGGTGTTATCGTCGCTTTCATAGCCTGCCGAAACCAAGGGCTTCGCACTCCCAGAAAGGGCATAACGACCATCGGGAGAAAAACAGACGGAGTTTACTTCCTGGGTATGTCCCTTAAGAGTGCGGAGAAGACGGGCGCCCCTTAGGCCCGTTCGTCTCCCCTTTTCTTCCACCTTGGTCAGCAGACCCATCACCTCACTGTCCCGCTCGTACCCAGGGACAGACTGAGCCTCCTGTAATAAGCGGAATGCCTGGCGAAAGGAACCCGTCTTCATAGAATCCCTGGCAGATTTCAGAAGTCCTCTGACCTGATCCCACTCCATACCTAGCCTGGTCACAGGCTTTATACTGCACAGGCGGGGGTAGGGATGGAGCACTCCCCAATCCGTTACTGGATAGTAGACCTCCCACATTCTGACAGCTGGAACCGACCCCCCCTCCGAGGAAAGGGCATAACGACCATCGGGAGAGAAACAGATGGATTCTACCCCAGAGGTATGTCGTCGAAACTGCCTGAGCGCTCGCCCACTGGCCACATCCCACAGTCTGACGGTCTTGTCATTACTCCCCGAAAGGGCGTAGCGGCCATCCGGGGAAAAACAGACGGAGGTAACGCCGCTGGTGTGCCCCTCAAATTGCCTCACCTCTCTCCCACTAGTCACCTCCCAGAGCCTGACGGTCTTGTCATCACTCCCCGAAAGGGCGTAACGGCCATCGGGAGAAAAACCGACCGACATTACCCGAGCCGCATGTCCCTGAAGTTGCCTGATCTCCCTCCCGCTGGCCACCTCCCATAGTCTGATGGTGCTGTCCTTGCTCGCGAATCTATTGCCACTCCCAGAAAGGGCGTAACGGCCATCGGGAGAAAAACAGACGGAGTTTACTTCGTCAGTGTGCCCCTCAAATTGCCTCACCTCACTCCCACTAGCCACCTCCCACAGCGTTACTCTTTTATGCAAATCTCCGGAAAGGGCGTAATGGCCATCGGGAGAAAAACAGACGGATACTGTGTTGGTTGAAGACCCTTCAAATACCCTCACCTCTCTCCCGCTTGAAACGTCCCACAGCCGGATGAAACCACTGCAGAAAAGGGCATAGCGACCATCCGGAGAAAAACAGACGTGCTTTACCGCACGGGCGCGGTCCCCAAATCCCTTCACCTGTCTCCCACTGGCCAAATCCCAGAGTCTGACGGTAGCACCCCAATTGAACCCGCTCCCCGTAAGGGCAAAACGGCCATCGGGAGAATAGCAGACGGACCCGTCCCATTTGTCCCAGTCGGTTTGGTCCTCGAGGGTGCGGATGAGTCTACCCACCGGTCTACCCTTGTCCTCTAAGGCTTTTGTGAATTCCTCTTCCTCTATCCGATGTGCAGACTGCTGTATCTTCTCTATTTCCTCTATGTCTCCTCGCTCCAGATGTATCCATCCCAGGTAGCGCCAGTAGTCAGGGTCAGACCCCCTGCTACTCTCCAGCACCTCCATCTGGCTCACATATACATCATCCAGTATCTCGCCGTTTCGCCATCTCCAGTACCCGAGGTTGAAGTTGG
>Ga0172375_10006639_pt1 | contig 16128 bp, 14 predicted proteins | sample LakKiv1m_FD_114537 | JGI IMG/M metagenome (GOLD analysis project Ga0172375, IMG submission 114537) | Freshwater microbial communities from Kabuno Bay, South-Kivu, Congo - kab_092012_11.1m | ecosystem: Environmental > Aquatic > Freshwater > Lake | place: Democratic Republic of the Congo...
CGAAGTCCTTTTGAGATGACAGCATCATGTCCTCTTGTCTGGAGACACGATGAAAAAATCTTCAGCGGAGGCCTATCATCTTGGCCCGCAGGGTATTGCAACTCCTAAATCCTAAATTCCAACACCTCCTTTGGGGGCGCATTCAACAAAGTTGAATCGCACCCACCCCACGCCCCACATGGGCCATGACAATTTTATCGCCCGACGACGCGACGGAGAGCGACACGGCGGAGCGGGCCGCCGTGTCCAGTCCGGGGCCGCAGTTCGACACGTCGCCCGTCAGAAACGCCCCCGCGTTGAGGTTGCCCAGCTTCGTGTACACGACGTTGACCGCGCCCCCCGCCTGTTTGATCCGGTAGGAGAGATCGTCCGAACCGATGACGCTCTCGACGCCGCCGATGTCGACCATCACGGGGAAGAAGTCGGGCAGATCGCGCCGCCCGTTGACCGCCACATCGTTGCCGTTCGCCGCCGACCCCGTCTGCCCCGGGATGTCCGTGCCGCCCTCGTCCGTTGTGTCGCCGACGTCCCCGTCGTCGTTGATCCAGACGCGGAACACGGTGTTGGAGCCCGCCGCCGCCACGTCCGCCGCGTCGATGGCGCCGTCGTCGGCGTAGTCCGGCGCGAGGGTGAGTCTGACGACGTCCAGCGTCAGCACGGCGTCGCATGCGACGTCGACGCCCCCGCCGGAGCCCTCGTAGCCGTGGACGAGCGCGCACCGCCCGATGCCGGTTCCGACGACGTACGCGTCCGCGTACAGGTTGGTGTCGCAGTAGGCGGTCCGCCAGTCCGCGGCATCGCACGAAAACAGCGCGTTCGTCCCCGAGACCAGCGGCTCGTAGGCCCGCGTCCGGAAGTTTTTGACCATGACCGTGAGGTTGGTTCCGAGGAGTTCGAGCGTCACCGTGCCGGACGGCAGCCGCACGCCCGTCCAGAGGGTCAGGGCGGAGGGCACGCCAAGAGCGATCTTCGGCCACGGCTCGGCTTTGACGGGTCCGCCCGCCGACGCGAGAAAGTTGCTGATGCCGACGACGGTGTAGCGGCCCCGGCTGTAGCGGCTCCCGACGCGGTAGGCGAAGACGCCGCTCGAGAAGTTGGTGCTCGGGCCCGCGCCCGTCACCGTGAAAACGCCGCTCGTCGGGAGCGAAGCCGGTTCGACGGCGAGGTCGGGCGTGAGCCGCCAGATTCCGGCGCTCGCGGTGTCCGGCGCGTTCGTCGCGACGCAGCCGCAGACGGGGCAGGCGTCGATCCACGGCTCGCCCGGCGGCGGCAGGCCCGCGGGGACGGGATCCCCGCCCCCGCCGACGACGAGGACGGCGGGGCCCCGCGTCTCCGTGCCTTCGGGCTCGCCCGTTTCGGGGTCCTCGGGGTTCGGCACCCACCAGGGGCCGCCGGAGAAGACGTCGTTCGTGTAGGCGCTCTCCCCGCAGAACGGCCCGGCGTAGCAGAAGTGGGCGGGGACGGCCCTCGGCACGGCCGGCAGCGGCGTCCAGCCGCTTTCGCCGCCGGGCCCGTAGCACAGGACGCCGCAGCGGAACTCCGCCGGGTGGAGGCCCGCCGCTTCGGGGACGGGGTCGAACAGGGCGCGCAGGGGAACCTGGAGCGCGCCGCCGTCCCGCCACGCCTCGCCGTCCGGGTCGGCGGCGAGGCCCGCGGCCGCCCACGGGGGCCAGGCCTCCGCCCAGACCTTCCGGACCGTTTCGGGCGTGTGGTAGCAGAGCAGGGCGGGGCGAATGTCCGCCTTGGCGAAGAACAGGTCGAGGGGGCCGCCCGCGGCGGAGAACGCCGACAGCGTCTGCGCGTCCAGCATCCCGGAGGGGTCGCGGCACGCGCCAAAAGTCGTTGGTGCCGTCGTCCAGCGTGGAGGGCTTCAAGGGATCCGTCCCGTAGATCTTCACCTCCTCGCCGTCCGTCAGCCCGTCGTTGTCCGTGTCTGCTTTGAGGTGGTCCGTGTCGTAGATCTTGATTTCTTCGTACGTGCTCAAAAAATCGCCGTCGTGGTCGCGGCGCGCCAAAGGACGCTCCGGCCCGCCGTGCAGTCGAGCTCCCCCCACAGCGGCGCGAGGAGGGCGTTGGTTTCGCAGGGACAGGGAAGACCCGCGGGGCGGGCGAGACCCACCGGGGAGCCGAAGGACAGGACCCCGCAGCAGGCGGCGTAGACGCCGTCGGCGGGCGAGGTCCCGCCGAAGGAGAAGCTCCAGTTCGTGGCCGGGATCCAGAAGACGTACTCACGCCCGCCCCGCGCGAGGACCTCGGCGTTGGTGACGGCCCCGGACGCGGGGAAGGGGGGCGGCGGGGACGCGGCCTCCATGCGGGCGAACGCGGCCCGCCCGAGAAATTCGGCGGCGGAGAGTCTGTTGGTGTCGGGCTCGACGCCGGACCAGTCGGGAGGGAAGGGCGCGCCGGACGCGGGCAGGGAAAGCGGGGCGCCGCCCTCTGTGTTTTCCGACAAAAGGGAGGCGGTTTCGGCGGCGCCGGACGCGGACGCGTCCGTCAGGAGAATCGCGGCGTTCGTCACGACGGCGGTGCCGCCGGAAGCGGAGGGCTCGGCCTGCGGCTGAAGGCCGACGGCGGCCTCCGCCAGGGACTGCACCGCCTCAATCACGACATTGGACGGCGCCTTGTCCGCCTGGCAGAACAGGCCCGCGGCGAAAACCGCGCCCCCGCGAACGCGAGCCGCGAGGGCTGCCGCACGAGCGCGCGGGCGGCGTCCGCGCCGGAGCCCGCCAGCGCGGCGAGGCCCGGCTCGGCCAGAAGGACGAGCAACGCCGGCGGCAGGGCGGCCGGCCATCCGGGGGGCCGGCCGGCGGGGGCGGCGAACGGGAGCGGGCATCCGGACGGGCCGATCGCGAGGGACGCCGCGCCGGGCGTCCCGGGCGCTTCGGCAACGGTGTCGGGCTCCTCCGCCAGAATGCGTTCGGCGGCTTGAAACGCGGCGAACTGGAGCGCGGACGCGGCGGCAAAAACGACGGCCAGTCTTTTCCGGTTCACGAGGGCCTCCCGCTCAGCGCATGTAGATCACGGCCCCGTCGCGGGAATACGTCGCGGAGAGAGGGACGGCCCCCCCGCGCCCGGCCCGCCGACCCGCGTGACCCGCATCAGGGTCCACGCCGCCGGGCGGAGCCAGGCGGGGACGCCGCCGGAGAGGTCGAGCCCCGCGAAGACGGCCGGCGAGCCGCCGTCCCGAAAGCCGAACGAGAGGGCCGGGCCGTCCGTCCGGGCGCGGGCCTCAAGCCCGAACGCGCGCGGGCCCGCCGAAACGGGGGCGGGCGGGGCGTAGGAATAGCTCTCGCGGAGCCCGCGGGGCCTGAGCGCGACCGTTCCGTCCGGAGAGAACGACAGCTCCATGTCGGTCTCGGCGGGGGAGAGCAGGCCGTCCTGCGGCGCGGCGTCCGCGCCGAGGCCGACGCGCACGCAGTCCGCGCCGTTCGTGGCGAAGACAAAGGCGAGGGAGAACCGCCGCGCGTCCGCGCCGAGCGTCCCGGCGGGGAGGGGAACGTCCCGGGACTGCTCGCGGCCCGCCCAAGCGGACGCGGGGAACTCCGGCGCGGCGACCGTCACGGCGGCGCGGAGCGGCAGGGCGCACGCCGCCAGCAGCGGGACCATCGTCCCCGCGAAGCCTTTTATAAGCGGCATCGGAATTTCCCTTCTGTTCGCATACTCCGCTTCCGCCCGAACGGTCTTAAAATACCATCCCTTTTCGTTTTCGTGCAACAAAGAATTTCTCCCAACTCTTGGCGCTTGGCGCGATTCAGTTCCAACAAAACTGAATCGCGTCCGCGGCTTGCGGGGGCGTTGGGCAACGTGTAAGCTATGGCCATGTCTCCGATTCCCGCATCCGACGACTATGCGCTGCTCGACAGCGGCGACGGCAAGAAACTCGAACGCTTCGGTGCCTACGTGTTGGCCCGGCCCTGTTCGCAGGCGGTCTGGAAGCCCGCCCAGCCGCGCGCCGTGTGGGAGCGCGCCCATGCCGTCTTCGACCGCGAGGACGGCAACCAATGGCACAACCGCGGCGCGCTGCCGACCGATTGGACGATCCGAACGGCGGACATCGCGTTCAAGCTGTCCGGCACCGACTTCGGGCATCTCGGCATTTTTCCCGAACAGCGCGCGCAGTGGCAATGGATCCGCGAAGCGGTGCGAACGGCTTGCGGGACGCGCGGACGCGCCGTGCAGGTGCTCAACCTCTTCGCCTATTCGGGCGGGTCCACGCTGGCGGCGGCGCTCGGCGGCGCGGAGGTCTGCCATCTCGACGCCTCCAAGGGAATGGTCCAATGGGCGCGCGACAACGCGGCGCTCAACGGCCTGCAGAGTCACCCGATCCGTTGGATCGTCGACGACGCCCACAAATTTCTTTGCCGCGAATCGCGCCGCGAACGACGCTACGACGCCGTGATCCTCGATCCGCCGACCTTCGGCCGCGGCCAAAACAACGAAATGTACAAGATCGAGAAAGACCTGCCCGAGACGCTGCGTCTCTGCCGCGGTCTGCTCACGCCCGATCCACTCTTCATTTTGCTCAGCGCACACACGCCCGGCTACTCGCCCGTGGTCTTGGAGAACGTGCTGGGACAGGCTGCGGCGGGACTCGGCGGCAAGCGGAGTTCCGGCGAAATGCTCCTCACCGGCGCGCCCGATGTACTGCCGACGCCGTGCGGCGCGTATGCGCGCTGGGTAAGGGACGAGGGCACCGGTTTCACTGCGCGATAAAAACGGTGCCGACCCCCCGGTAAGTTTGCCTCGCGGTCTGCGTGATCGTCGCGGCGGCCGGGGAACCGACGACCGCCGTGCCCAATACGTTTGTGGCCGTCACCGCCAGCGTGCCCACGCGGCTGAACGCCGACGCCCAATTCGTCGAACATGCGACGGACACCCACTGCGTGGCTCCCGCAGACAGCGCCCCGCTGTCCGGCGAGGCGGGACACCACGAAGGGGCAGTCGCCTGCCAGAACAACGACGTGTTTCCGGTATTGTATATGGCAAGCGGCCGAAGGCCTCCGGTCCAATTGAATGACAGGGGCGATGCGTCCATCGCCAAGACGGAGACCAGCGGCGTCAGCGAGAGCTGGTCCACATAGCCTGCGTTGGAGGTCCCCGTGTTTCGCGTCGTGTAGAACTCCCACCGGTTCGTATGTACGCCCGCGCGAAGCGTGTCGGCGTACCGGAACCAAGTACCCGCAGTCGCCGTATCGCCGGTGATGGACGCACGCGGCTGCCCGTCCACGACGAACCGCAGCGTCTCGCTGTTCGTAACGGAGCCGTTCCGCCACCAGAAGACCACCTGCACCGGGCCGGTCACGACGGTGGACATGTAGGAGATTCGGTTGAGACTGTACACCCAGCCGCTTTGAGCGGCATCGATACCGTCGTGCGTGATGGCCGTCTGCCACGTCCACGCGGGTGTACCGGTCTCAAAGGGACGCGTCCATTCGACGTCCACCACGGCGGCGAGGGAAGTCAGCGAAGCGCCCGCGTCGCCGGTGAACGTCATCGTGGTTCCCGAAGCGGAAACGTTGCACACGCGCGTCAGGCTGGCTCCGCCGCCGTTGAGCGTGTTGCTCGGGAAAGTGGTTTCGTCGAAACGTATGGCGTTGCCGTCGTAGTAATAATTCGCGACCCTCCCCAACGGCGTGCCGTAGACGTCGAGACAGGGATCGGCCGCTTCTTCGAAATCGACCAAGCGGCGCGCGTCGTCGGTGTTGGCTGCCACGCTGGTGTCGATATGCCAAACCGCCAGACCCCCACCGGAAGGAGAGCCCGTATAGTAGTAAAGGCCGGCGTCGAACCCGGTGAGCTGACGGTTTTCCACGAGGAAGTATTCATGGGCGTTCGGCGTGTCGAGGCGCACGATATCGGTCGAATTCGTGTCATCCGAGACCTGCGTGAGCGCATAAACGGTGTTCTCGCCTGAACCGACCCGTACGTTGGAAAAACCCAAAAACTGACGGCAATAGGCGCTGGGCAATACGGGTGTCTGCCCCAAATAGGAATCGCCGGTCGCCGCCCGGCCCCAGTTGCCGCAGCCCATCAGGCAGTGTGTGCCCACGCCGTCGGAAGAAAAATCGGTGTCGTAGAGATCGGGCAGGCCGAGGTCGTGCCCCAACTCGTGGCAGATCACGCCGATCGTGGCGGCATGCTTGACCGATGTCGCGGACGCGTGGTATTCGCCGACCGCGATGTACCCTCCAGACGAAGAAGCGGCCACCCAGACGTCGTCCAGACACGGTGCGGACACCGGATACGAGAGCCTCCAATGATGAGCCCAGAGCAACGGCGTGTAGGCAGACGAATAGGCGTTTTCATATCCTGCGAAAACAAGAACGATGTGGAGTTCATCCATGGAAAGGTAGCCGTCGCCGTTGGCGTCGTAGAGGCCAAAATCGATGTCGGGGTCGGCGGCCATCAAGGCGTCGCGCACGGCCGTTCGCGTGCCGGACCCGGTGTTTCCGCCTTCGTTCGGATGGTCGCTGTCGAGCGTGACACGGATGACGCCGTCGCCGATCGTGCCTTGAGTCTCTTGAGCAGGTAGAAAATAAAAGTGGTTCTTGGATGCTTGTTTGAAATACGTGTTGACGGTCTTGCCGTCCGCGCCGAAGAAAACATTGGCCCATGCGGCGGTCGAGGTGGTGATGCCGACATCTGCGAAGGAGACCAAGATCACGAGCAACCGGGTCGGCGCGGGTGCCGCCGAAAGCTTGGACACGCCGCTGGACGAACCGGGGACGGGCACGAGCGACGCGGACAGCGCGTCCGAAGCAGCCGAGCCGACGCGGGCCGCGAGGTGCCATCGGCCATGTCGGCGGGAAACGTCTCGGGACAGGCGGGCGCGCCGAGCACGGACCCGCACACTCCAGCCAATGCGCCGGCAGCGATCAAGGCGCGGAGCGGGTTGTGACGGAACGGGCGCATGGGCACCTCAGAGCACGGTCACCTTCAGGCCTTGCCGATCCACGTCGAACTCAAAGAAACGCGCAAAGGGATTGGGTGGGTTTTCCGAGAAGGCACACCGAATACGCTCGGCGGCGGCGGCGTCTTTGGCGATCAGGAAAATGAACCCGCCGCCGCCCGCGCCGGGGAGCAGAGCGGCATGGGTGTCGTCCGCGACGGAGGCCAGCAACTTCTCGATCGGCGCATTGGTGGAGCCGGGATCGATCTGTTTCTTGAGTTCCCAGTAGCGGGCGATGCCACGGGCGAAACCGTCGATATCCTGCGCGTCGAGCGCCTCTTTGGTTTCGACCGCAGACGTTTTCAGGTCGCGCACCGTCTGAAGCACGAGCGGGTCGCGGGCGAGGTATCCGTTGACGACGTTCTGGAGGATGTTGCGCGCCATGCGCTTCTGCCCCGTGAAGTAAAGCAGGCAGCGGCGCTTGAGCGCGCTGCCCTCAGACATGTCGAAAACCGTCCAACGCAGCGACACGGTCTGGTCAGGGCCCGGCAGCGTGCGGATGAGCTTGACGCCGGGCATGATGCCGCCGACCTGGTCCTGCCAGCCGCCGCCGGTACACATGCGCTGCTCGAGAATCGACGTCATGCGAATAAGGCGGTCGGTGTTGAACGGTACGCCGAGCACGCGATCAAGGCAGGCGATCACCGCCGCGCCGAGGATCGAGCTGGTGCCCATGCCGGAGCCTTTGGGCAACGACGAAAAGATGGTCAGGTCGAGACCGCCGCCGAGCGTCTTGAGCCATGCGGCAAGCGATCCCTCCTTGCGCGAAGGACCGATGCCCGCGAGAATGAGCGCGGCCTTGGCGAGAGCGGCCCAGTCGTGCGGGTCGCCGTGGTCGAGTAGTTCGGCGGCGGTGCGGATTTCCTTGCGCTCGCCGAGGTCGATGCTCGACAACCGGATGCAGCCGACGGTGTTGAGCTTGGCCATGACCTGCACGGGATAGAGACCGTTGAGCGTGACGGCGGCGTTGAGCACGGTGCCGCCTTGCTCGGTACAAATCGGCGGCGTGTCGGACCAACCGCCCGCAAAGTCGATGCGCACGGGCGTGGTGACCCAGACGACTTGGTCGTGGAGGATCGCCGCGGGACGTGGCTCGGAAACGGGCTCGAAACTCACGGCGACGGACTCGGCGACGGCCGCAAAAGCGGCAGCGGCGGAATCGGCGTTCCCCAAGCCCTTCCCCCCCTGAGCCCTGAACCCCGAACCCTGAACCCCATCCCCGAAACCCCGACTCCCGACTCCCGCCCCCTCCTGAATCATGGCCATGAGACGCAGGACGCGGGCGCGCAGCAGCGGCTTTTGAAGCGCGTCGCCGGCGATCAGGTCGGCGAGCCGACGCAACACGAGACGCGCTTCGTCGCGGGTCTGGACTTCGTCGCACACGACGGCGGCGGGCAGCGAATCGTCGGCGAGCAAACGCTCGGCGACGCGAGTCAAATTGACTTGGCGGCGGATATCCTGGCGCACGGCGAGCAGACGCTCGTGGTTCACGCGCGGCAAAAGTTCGGCGATGCTCAGACGCGCACCCCGCGACGGCGTCCACGCGCCGCCCTGAGCAACGGCCATGGCTTCGGCGAGCACATCGTCGAGCGCGCCGACGCGCCAGAGCCGCGCGCGCCAGAGACCGTCTTTCTGGTCGCCGCGCCAAAGCTTGGCTGCGGCGACGCCGTTCCGGACCATCCACTCCCCGACCGGACGGTTGAGAAAGAGACAGGGCTTGGGGCCTCCGAACGCCGTCTTGAAGTCGTCGTCGAGCCCATAGACGACCGCAGCCCATGCGTCGCGGCCGACCGGCAGGCAGACGAGGCCGACGCCCGTCGGCAGACGCACAGCCACGGAGGCCTCGGGCGGCAGGCCGGTCAGAATGTTCTCGCCGGCCAGCTCAATGCAGGCAAGGCGATCGGCGACCGGCAACCGAAGCTCCGATGTTCCGCGATGGACGGACTCGATGAGCGCCCGACCGGTTTTCAGCGAACAGGCAATCAACGAGTTGAAGATGAAGGCCTGGCCCGCCGTCCCGCCGCCCCCGGAATCCGAACCCCCGATCACCGCGCCGCTGCCGTTGGCGAAGCGATACTCCTGCGCCGTGCGCGAAAGGCCGGAAAAACCGGCAAGCAACTCGCGACTGCTGCCGATGTGGAAAAATTCACAGTACGGCACAATGTTGACTTGGAACGGCACGCCGCGGAGTCCGCGATAAAAGGCGCGCATGCGGCAGGCATGGGCGGCATCGCGGCCGCGCAATGTCACGAAACGGTTGAGGAAGCGCGCCTCGTCGAAGCGCGGCGCAAGAGCCATGGTCAACTCTTCGTAGATGTCCATCGCCGGGCAGACGCCATCGACAATCTCGGCGAGCAGGCCTTTGTCCGTACGGCGACCGCCCCGCGCGATTTCGAGCAACCGGTCGCAGGTGTCGGGATCGAGGCTGACGAGTCCCGTGTCCACGGCCACATGGCCGAAAGGATCGACGGCACCGCAGGCGCGCGCCTCGGCCTCGGAGGGTTTCTGCAGAAAATCCGCAACCGGCTGACATTCGGTGCGTTGCGAATTGCCGCAGAAACGCCCGGGCACATAGACGCCATGGCGCGAGCCGCGCTCGACCGGACCGAAGTAGGCGACGCCGGTAACGCCGGGCCGCGAGAGGTCGGTCGACGCGTGATCGAAGGTGAGCAACACGTCGCCAGAGGTGATCAGCACGTGGCCGCCCGCAGGGGCGGGCAGTTCCGAAACAGTGCGCAGGATGAGATCGAAGAGCGCCAGCGGCGCGCCGTTGGGAGCCGTCGCCGGAACAGGCGTGAAGACTTTGCCCTGGGCCGCATAGGCTGGCGTACGACGGCTGTCGCCGCCCGAGTGGCAGATCAGGATGCGTTTGCCGGCGAAAGGAGAGGTCGGAGGTCGGCAGGTGCGTGTTTTCCGATTTCCAATTTCCGACTTCTGACTTCCGGCTTCGACCGCCAACTCCGCCAACACATTGAGCGTGGCACCGAGCGACCCGACGCGCCGACCACCCGGGTCAGTGATCACCAGCGCGCGCGTGGAGGAATGGATCAGACCGTTGGCCTGCCGCCATGCGAGTTGTGCCCGGTAGCCGACCGCCTGCGCTTCGTTCGCCGCCGTCAAAACCAAAATATCGAAGGGTATCATGTTTACACCGTACCACGTCCCCGCAAAGCCCGTCAATGACGAGCCAACGCAATCGGGTATCCGATTAGCGACGGGGGGGGGCGAATCTGATGCGTATCTGGCGCGAAGGCACGGGACGAGCGTCTGCTCGTCCGCCCGTCCCGAGCTTGTCGAGGGAGGGCAAGCAGACGCTTGCCCCTCCCCTTGTCTGTTCCAAGCCGAACGACCGTCCGCAGGCGGTCGTCTTACCATCAGCCGCGCGCCTGCCTTGCACGACCGTTCACAACGGGGGCGAAGGCGCCCCCGCTCCCGATGCTCCGCGCACAACACGCACTTCAACTCGCATCCCCTGATCGCTAATCGAATACCGGTTGGTTATCAATTTGACAGGCCCGCGGCCTTCCTTCACGATGGGGCACTTACATGGGAAAAGTTTATGAACGCACGATTTCGATGTTGGACGTGGGCGGTGGGCGTCGTGGCTGCCTGCGTCGCGGCGGCACTGGCGGTTGAAGGCACATCGCGGATCCTCTTCTCCCATTCGCTGTGGGCGACACTTTTGCCATCCCCGCTTTTTGACCGGATCGAGCTGGTTGGACCCGCAGCCGATGGCAACACCGTCGCCCGCAACGTCTTCCGGCCCGCGACGCCCCGCGCCATCCGCAACAACGGCGCCACCAACCGCGTCGAACGCTAAGTCTGTCATGGAGCGACCGCGAGTGGCACTTTCTCCCACGCGGCAACAGAATAGCGCGGCGGACCGGTGTAGCGGCCGCTTTTCTCAACCCTGCCTTTTCCGTCCGCCCACGAGAGCGTGAGCCGGTTGAGCCCGCCGCGCTCGAAGTCGAACGTCTCGCCGTCGTCCTCCACCAGCGTGAATGGCGCGGGCGCGTCGCCGTAGACCTTGACCGTGATTTCAAAAACGGTGTCGGGCGCGACGTGCTGCACCGGCTTCGCCACGGGCAGCAGCGTGTTCTCCCGCACGAAGAGCGGCACGTCGCCGGGCGCAGGCAATGTTTTCAACCCGGAGACATCCGGCGTCCGTTCGCGTGCGCAAACAGGCGTGAAGGCCTCTGGCTCGCCGATGCGGACGCGCCACACCGGGCGCATCTGCCAGAAGACGACAAACGCTTAAACGAGGAGATTCGCACCATGCCGACCATCGACAATTTGAAGAACGCTTTTGCGGGCGAGAGCCAAGCCAACCGCAAGTATCTCGCCTACGCCAAAAAGGCCGATCAGGACAAGCTGCCGGGCATCGCCAAGCTCTTCCGCGCGGCGGCGCACGCCGAAACCGTTCATGCCCACAACCATCTGCGCGCGATGGGCGGCATCGGCGACACCGTGACGAACCTCAAAGATGCGGTCGGCGGTGAGAACTTCGAGTTCACCCAAATGTATCCGCCCTACGTCGAAGAGGCCAAGAAAGAGGGCCACGCCGCCGCCGAGCGTTCGTTCGCTTTCGCCATGACCGTCGAGAAGACCCATTTCGATCTCTACAGCGCGGCTCTCGCCTCGGCCCAAAGTGGCAAGGACATCGCGGCCACCAAGTTCTACGTGTGCCCGGTCTGCGGCCACACCGTTGCGGATGGGCATCCGGACAAGTGCCCGGTCTGCGGCGCGACGAAATGGGACGAGATCGCCTGATCGCAAAGGCCCGTTATTTGAAATCGGCGGGATAAACGAGGAGCTGATAAGCGATGGCGCGGGCCATGCGCGCATGGCCCGCGGGCGTTCGGATACGACTCCTCGGGCTGGATGTTGCCGCCGCCGAAAGTCGCGTACCCGCGGTGGATCGGTGCGAGGAGAATGATCTGCTGCCTTGGAAAATTCGTTTTCAGATAGTCCAGCACCACGTTGATGCGGCCGCGGAAAGTTCCCTGGTTCAGGTTCGGAAGCCGACGCGCGCGGACCTCCATCTTCTTGCCCCAGCATTCGACGAGCTGGTTCGTCGTCGACCACCAGTCACCGAGCGGAACGCCGCCGTTGTAGTCGTTCGTACCGGCGAAGACGATGATCGCGTCGACGGAGTCGCCCTTCTCCGCCTTCAGTTTCTGCGCCTGACCGAGAACACCGTTCCAATCCGCGCCGTTGATACCGTAACCCCACGCCTCCGTGCCGAGATAGCTGTCGAGGTACTGCCAATAGTTCGAGGTGGTACCGACGTGTCTCTTGTCCGTGATCGAGTCGCCAAGATAGGCGACCTTCTTTCCCTTCCATTGGCTTTCGATCATCGGACCGGTTTTCGTTTCCGCCGTCGGCACTGAAGCTCCGTCGGCCAGCAGAGTTGAGGACGCCGCCACCGCCAACGCCAAGAGACCCATCATCCGTGTTTTCATAGAAGGTTACTCTACCATACCCGCATAACGGCAGACAACCGGGCCCGCGTCCTTCGGTGCCGAATACGGCCTGTGGATGTCGCGCGCTTCTTCGTGTAAGATACATCCATGCTGCAAAACCGCACAGCGTGGATTCTGTTCGGCGTGCTCGCCGCCCTGCTCGGCGCGCTGCTGATCTGGCCGATCCTGACGGTCATCGGCGGCGGCTTCTACGTGAACGGCGCGTGGACCGCCGAGTATCTGATCGGCGTTTTCCGCAATCCGATTTACGCGGAGGGGTTGTTCAATAGTTTCCGCATCGCGGTGACCGCCACGGCCCTGTCGACCGCCGTGGCGGTTCCGCTGGCGTGGCTGGCGCACACCTTCGACTTTCGCGGCCAGCGGTTCCTCTCGGCTCTGCTGCTCGTGCCGATGGTGTTGCCGCCGTTCGTCGGCGCGATCGGCGTCGTGCAGATGCTGGGCCCATACGGCGCGATAAACGCCGTCTTCGGCTGCGGGCCGGTGGACTGGTTGAACAGCGGCCGATTCTTCGGCGTCGTGGCGCTGCAGGCGCTGGCGTTCTATCCGATCATCTACCTCAACGTCGCGGCGGCGCTCGCCAACATCGACCCGGCTCTCGAAGAGGCCGCGCAGAACCTCGGCTGCGACGGCTGGCGCCGTTTCTGGCGCATCACCTGGCCGCTGGTGATGCCCGGACTCTTCGCGGGCTGCACGCTGGTCTTCATCGCCTGTTTCACCGAACTCGGCACGCCGCTCATCATGGGCTACACGCGCTGCGCGCCGGTGCAAGTGTACGACGAAATCAAGGAAATCAGCGCGAGTCCCTTCCCCTTCGCGCTCGTGAGCGTCATGCTCGCCGCCAGCGTGGCGCTCTACGGCTTCACCCGCCTGCTCTTCGGCGGCCGCGCCTACGCGATGCAGGCCAAGGCCACCGCGGCCCACCGGCCGCGCGAGACGCGCGGCATCCTCGGCTTGCTGATCGCCCTGCCTTTCGTCGCCGTCTCCGCGCTGGCGCTTCTGCCCCACCTCGGCGTGATCCTCACCAGTCTCTCCGTGCCGGGCGCGTGGTACCGCACGGCGCTCCCGACGCAGTTCACGCTCGCGAACTACACCGAGGCGCTCGGCCACGACATGACACTCGGCGCGATTCGCAACAGTCTGGCCTTCTCGACGCTCGCCGTGGTCTTCGACCTCGTCGTGGGCATCGCTGTCGCTTGGGTCGCGGTGCGCTCGCGCCTGCGCCTGCGCGGCGCGCTGGACGCGCTCGCGATGATCCCGCTCGCCGTTCCGGGACTGGTCATGGCCTTCGGATTCGTGGCGATCAGCGGCTCGCTCGCCGCGCTTCCCGCCATCAAAGCCAGCCCTTTCCTGACGGCCCTCGTCGACATCCGTACGAATCCCACGCTCTTTCTCGTGATCGCCTACGCGGTCCGCCGACTCCCCTATCTGGTGCGCGCCGCGACCGCCGGGCTCCAGCAGACCTCGGTCGCGCTTGAAGAGGCGGGTGCCAACCTCGGCGCGCCGCCGCTGACGGCCCTCCGGCGTATCACGCTTCCGCTCATTTTGGCGAATCTCATCGCCGGCACGCTGCTGACTTTCGCGTTCAGCATGCTCGAAGTTTCCGACAGCCTGATGCTGGCGCAGAAAATGACCCATTACCCGATCACAAAAACCATCTTCGAACTTTTCCAACTCGTCGGCGTGGGCCGCTATCTCGCCTCGGCGCTGGGCGTCTGGGCCATGCTCTTCCTGACCGTCACGCTCGCGGGCGGCAGCCTTCTCCTCGGCAAGAAGCTCGGCGCCCTTTTCCGCGCGTGACTTGTAATCGGCTGGTGACGGGGTGGTGCGAGGCACGTGCGTAACGTGTGCGGAGCAATTGGGGCGCAGACGGCCTCGTCTGCGGTGTGACCGTTCACACAAGACGGATGCGCGAACGAGGTTAAAAAGGTTACCGGAAGCTCCGACATCTGCCCGCTTGTCGCGGACGGGGCGGTCCTCGCCCCCGGTTTTGCATCACGCGTTCATCAGAACCGCAAAATCCTCGCATCCCCCGTCACCAACCGATTACGCATGACTCTGCGGCGCGCACTTGCTCCCGGCGCGTCGTTTTGCTTCAATCTTTCGCATGCGGTTTTGCGCCGCCGGTTCATGTCGAAAACGAAAGATTGTGCCATGCGTCCGATTCTGCTGCCCGTCTGCCTGCTGTCCGTTCTCTCGGCCTCCGCCGAGATCAAGAATCCGCTGCGTCCGGTGCCCAAGCCCGCGCCCGACGCGCCCAAGGCCAAGGCCGAACCGGCTCCGGACACCGTCACGCACGTGACCTTCCAAGGCCCGAAGAAAGGGTGGGGTTTCGTGCAGACGCCCAGCCCGTATTATTCGCCGCAAGGAAAGAACCTCGGTCCGCTTCCCGGCGGCACGCTCTTTACCTACAACGACGTGAAGTCCAGTTCGAAGAACGCGATGCTGGTCGCCATGGTCCGCGCGGACGGCACGTGGCGGGGGCCTTTCCTGCTCGACTGCACCGATATCATGGCCTTCGAGGGCGATGTCTCGTCGGTCTCCCCGCAGACCGTCCAAAACCTTTCGGCCTATTTCTCTCTCAAGGGGAAGATCGCCGAACGCGAGGCCGCGCTCACCGAAGCCACGCATGCGGCCAACCCGCATTTCGTCTCGGCGCGGCAGGCTCAGAAGACGTATCAGGAGAGCATCTCCAAAGCGGCGGCGATGGAGGCGAAGGCGAACACGCTCTCAGGCGCGTTCAAGTCGCGGGCGCTGGAGGATATGCGGGCCTTCAAATACGAGCAGGTCCGCCTCAAGACCAAGGCCGACCAAGAAGCCGCCGCCTACAAGGCATGGAAGGACGCCCACCCGGTCAAGCCCGGCGCGTTCGCGTCCGACCCGCAGTTGGCCGCGCTCAATCAAGCGCTCCAAGCCGCCCGCGCCAAGGTCGCCAACTTGATCCCGTAGCGGCTTGTACAACCACTTTCATAAAAGAAAATATAGAGGTCGTGCAAGCCCGCCGTCAGCGTCGTCGAACCGGTGGTCGTGCCGCTGCCCGTGCGGTTGTTGACCACGAGGTTGCCGTCGAGGAAAAAGAGACCGCCGTCGTCGGCGAAAATCTGGAAGAAATAACTGCCCGCCGTTTCGGCGAGGAACTTGCCCTTCCAGCGCGCCACGAAATAATCGACGCTGCCGTTGTACTTGCCGGGGAACGCCTCGCCGTTGGCCAGCGAATCGAACGCCGTACCGAAGCTGGACGTGTCGGCGACGAGGTCCGGGGTCTTGCCGGCAAGGACGGCCTCGATGCCGGCGATCGTGTTGCCAAGCGTCGGCCACGCCGTCGTCTGATCCGAGGGGAACGTGTTGTCGAAGTATTCGCCGCGCAGCCCGTAGCAGCCGTTGGCGGCCAAAGCGGCACCGGAGGCGACCGATACACCGTTGGTCAGATTCACGCCCACATCCAGCGCCAATGTGCCCGCCGAAATCGCGACCGGCTGGCGCGTGGGGTTCTCGTTGCCTAGTGCACTGTACACCTTAAAGAGCCGGATATAATCGGCGCAGTTTCACTCTGGCGTCGGCGCATGTGAAGTGCCAGTTGACTTTTGTCTGCCTGTTGTTCCTGTCCGAGTTCCAGGCCCCGATTTCTTCCCGCATCGCCTCCATGGTTTCGAGGCGCCGGTTCAGGCATTGCCTTGAGAGGACGCTCAGCTCGATCTC
>Ga0172375_10006646_pt1 | contig 16117 bp, 9 predicted proteins | sample LakKiv1m_FD_114537 | JGI IMG/M metagenome (GOLD analysis project Ga0172375, IMG submission 114537) | Freshwater microbial communities from Kabuno Bay, South-Kivu, Congo - kab_092012_11.1m | ecosystem: Environmental > Aquatic > Freshwater > Lake | place: Democratic Republic of the Congo...
GGAAGCCGGTCACGCTGCCCGGGCCGTTCGTACGGTGGAGCCAGGACTTCGTGGCGAACACCGCCTTCGTCTGGGCCCGGCGTCCGTTCGAGCTGACCACCGAACAGGCGCGCAGCCTGGCGGTGCTGCGCTGGAACCGTATCGGGCTCGGCGCGGTGGCGTTCATCAACGGTCGGGAAGTGGGCCGGAACGAACCCACCGGACCGTACCAGGTGATCGTGTCGGAAGGGGTCCTGCGGGAGGGCACCAACGAGATCGTGCTGAAGGTCGCCGGCAGCCGGGGTGTACGCAAGAGCAAGAGCGGTTTCTGCCTCTTCCCCGCCGGCTTCGAGAACCAGGGCGGCATGCCGTCGGTCAGCGACGACGTCTGGCTCGACTTCGCCGACCGGGTCTACGCAAAATGGGTCCTCGCCATCCCCGACCTGGCCAATGGCAAGGTCACGATCCGGGTGACACCCACGGGGCCGGGACCCCTGGACGACCTGACCGTTCGCGTCGGGGTCCGCCCCTGGCCGGACGGTGCCATCGTCGGCTCCGGCGAGACCAGGGCCCGCCTGGTGCCGGACCCAGACCCCCTCGGCGGCGAGCATTTCAGCATCGAGGTGCCCATGCCGGGGGCCAAGCCCTGGACCCATGAGGACCCGAACCTCTACCTGGCCGATGTGGCCATCCTCCGCGACGGGGAACTGCTCGACGCGGTGACGATCCGCTTTGGCATGCGCGAGATCCGCGTCGCGGACCGGCACTACACCCTGAACGGGAAGAACCTCTGGCTCCGCGGCTCGAACCTGGTCTTCGAGTGGGACTGGGGCGACACGATCACCGGGCACGAGGTCGACTACCTGGTGACCGAGGCGCGGGAAATGAGCATGAACTCCTTCCGCACGCATACCCGGCCCCCGCCGCAGCTCTGGGCAGACATCGGCGACGAGCAGGGGACGATGATCTTGGCAGAGTTTCCGGTCCTGTATAACTACCAGGACTACACGTTCACCCCTGAGGAACTGGCCATCTGGCACCGTAACTGCATGACCGACGCGGCCGGCTGGATGGGCCGGTTGTGGAACCACCCGGCGGTCATCATGTGGGTCCTCAGCAACGAGTCGAACCGGGACGACGCCTGGGAAGAGGGGCCGTTCCAGCAACTCGTCAACGCCCTCGATCCCACGCGGCCGACGCTGCGCACCGGCACCAGCGGCACCCGGGACAACCACGACGTGCACACCTGCGGGAACATCACCGATACGGCCGAGGGGAACATCACCCCGCAGGGCATCGCCGACTGGTTCCGAACTGCCGGCAGCCGCACCACCACGAACACCGAGTACATGAACTACTTCGGACACCCGAAGACGCAGTGGGCGGGCGTGGATGACGAACGCGCCGACCAGCTCGCCGTCGCCCAGATCGGGGCCGAACACACCGAGGCGATGCGGCGGGCCCGCCTGGATGGGATCTGGCCCTACATGTACGCGGGCTGGACGCGGACTCGGCTGGCGGCCCGGGTCCGGGAAACCGGCAAGGGCAGCGCGGTCTGGAAGGCCAACTACGCCGCCCCGGCCTCGGCGGCCTGGCACAGTTCCCTGTCTCCCGTGCTGGCCAGCCTGGACCTCTTCGACCCCAGCTACCGCACGGGGCAAGAGGTCACGACCCCTCTCCACCTCATCAACGACTCGTGGCACGATGCCAAGATCCACGTGGACCTGCTGCTGACCCGCGCATGCCCCGAGTACATCCCCGAGGCCGCGTGCCTGGAGAAGCCCATCGCCACGTGGAGCCATGATTTCGCGCTGCCTGCCGACTCGATCCGCGAGGAGCCGGTGCTGTGGCAGCTCCCCGTCGAAGAGGGCAGCTACTGGCTCACCGCCAGGACGACCGGCATCGAGGGACGGCCCGTCCTCAGCCAGCGCTTCGTGCGCGCGCTGGCGCCGACGCCGGTGCCGGCGGGGGCCCGGCAGCGCGTGTTCGTGCTCCTGGGAGCGGGCGACGCGGCGCGGGCCTGGTTCGCCGGCAAGGGCCTGACCGTCGCGCCCGGCACTGACGGGCTGGACCCCGCGACGCACACCGTGCTGGTGTGGGCCGCGTCACACCTGAGTGCTGCCGAGCGCCAGACCGCCCCGGCGCTCTGCGCCTTCGCGGGGCGTGGTGGCCGGATCATTGCCCTGGGGACGCGGACGTGGGACTGGGGGGGGCTCTGCGACGTCAGCGTGCCCGAGTCGCGTCCTTTCTCGCGGGTGTTCCCCCATCCCGGGCCGGGTCATCCCCTGCTGGCCGGTATCGACCCCGCGTGGCTCACACGGTGGAACGGTCTGCCGGGGACCGTGGCCGTCGGCAAGATCGAGGGCCCTGCGGTGAAGGCCGGCACGCCGCTGTTCTGGGCCGTCGACCCGAAGACGACCGTCGTCGCCGAGGTCCCGGCAGCGACGGGTACCGGCAAGGTGCTCTTCTGCCAGCTCGGACTGCAGGACCGCCTGTCACCCGAGGCCCCGGGCTACGACCCGGTCGCGGAACGGATCCTGCTGAACCTGCTGGCGTGGTAAGCCCAGCGGCTTTCGCTGGGAGACACGTCGTGCGGTCGATCTCGGCCAGGCCCATGCGGCAGGACCGCTTCTCCAGCAGGGGGAGCGCCCGGATGGTGTGCATCGGAGGGCCACCATAGCCAACTCCTTCCGTCCTGCATGGTCCAAGCCTGGCTGGCGACTGGCCGGCCTGGGTATACGCGTCGCGCCGGGTACCCGGACTGGCAGCAGGGAGGCCAGGTCCATGCACTACTGCGTCTCGGGGACCAGACGTTCCCGCAGCCCGTCCATATCGGCATCGGCATGGTCGCCTCAGGGTCGCGGGCACCGCGTGCCGCGCTGGCACGTGGTATGATCTGACGGCGGTGTGGGCAGCCAGAGACGCCGGGTGACGACGCGACGGGCGGTGGCCATCGGAGGCCCCGTGTGCCGCCGGTGGTCCGAGCCCGCATTACCCCGGGGCCGGCAGCGGGCTGACGTTCGGGCGGGCGCGGGCATGGACCGACGGCGTCCCGCAACGAAGGGACTCCGGTGCCGGCAGCGACACCGAGGTCAAGGGCGGTAGGGTGCCCAGCAGCGGGGGGTGGAGGCCGGACATGACTGCCGGCTTGGCGCGACGGGGTGCCGCGGCAGCCTACACCCCGGACGGGCGACCGCTCGGCGACACCACCGACGCCGGGTGGCGATCGGGGCACGGCTGGCGGCCCATGGTGGTCCGACCCGTGACCGCGCCGGGGGCCGGGCGCAGTGCGCGCAACAGGAGGAGCCTACCGCGCCTGGTTGGTCCCAAGACTCGATGGACTCAGCCACGGCGCGCCGCAGCCGCTGAGGATCTTCATCGCTTCACGGACAGACCCGCGGCCGACCGCCAGCATCTCGGCCAGCTCACCCTCGCTCGGGAGCCTGTCGCCCGGTCGGAGCGCGCGCGTCAGCAGAAGGTCGCGGATGCGGTTCACGACACGCTCCACGGCCGGCGGGATGCGAGCCCGGCGGAGACGTTTGCACACGTCCTGGGTGCCTGGCATCGTCGTCCTCCTGAGCCCACCCGCAGTCTGGCCGGCGCCAAACGCAGACCGCCAACATTGCGAAACATCATACGTTTCATCCATAGCGTAGGCTTACTGGGCGGCTTTTCCAGTCGGAACACGCCACCTGAGCGGCATGGTGTAAGCTACTGTAGTGTTCAAGGAAGGGGTGGGATATGGTCGCTATGCAGTCACCCTCACGGTCTCCCATCGGATGTTTCACGATGGCGCAGGCGGGGATGGACGCGGTGGCGATGCCGGAGATGTCGTCGCGGCGGCGACCATCCCAGCCGCGGTGGCACGTGGGCCTGTGGCTGCTGGTGCTGGCGCTCGGGAGCGCCGTTACGGGGGCCCAAGGCTGGGAAGACGGCTTCGATGGTGGCGTGCTGGCGAAGCGATGGCAGTGGCGGGTTCCGGTGGTAGGGCCGACGGTCTCGCTGGCGGATCGACCGGGATGGTTACGCGTCCGGTTGCCGGAGCGGGCGGCTGGCTTCAACCACTGGAGCGAGCCGCACCCGGTGGACGAGGCGCCCCAGTTGCGGGCCGCCGCCCCCGATGGTGACTGGGATTTCGAGGCGCGGGTCCAGCTAGAGCCGGCGGGGCCGGCGGCCCACTTCCAGGTGGGTCTGGTGGCGGTACTGAGCGACGGCCAGTTGCTCAGCTTCGGTCCCCTCCAGGGCCCCACGCTGCCAGGTGGACCTGAGGTTCCCGAGGTCTGGCTCGAGCCGACCGGCAGAAGCGGTTTCTGCCGCGTGCCGGGCGAGGCCCGGGACATCTACCTGCGACTGGTGCGGACCGGGGCTCTCTGTCGGGCGCAGTCCAGCCGGGACGGCCAGGACTGGACCGACGGCGCCGCCTACCTGCTGGCGGAGTCGCCGCGCTCGGTGGGCCTTATCGGCAAGACCTTCGCGGGCGGGGCGGCGGTGACCTTTGACGTGGATTACGCCCGGTTGACGCTTCGTCCTCAGTCCGAACCCGCCGGTCGGCGGGCGCTCGTGGGGGTCGGCGGAGAGTACCCCACGGGCTACCGCGGCCTGCTGGCGCGCCTCGGCCTGCCCTACGAAGTGCTGGTGGACTACCAACTGGCCGACCCTGACGTGCTGCGCCGTTTCGACCTGCTGCTGGTGAGCGGTCGGACCGACACCGTGCCTGGCCGCCTACGCGACACGCTCATGGACTACGTCCGTGCGGGCGGGACGGCGGTGCTGGACTCGGGCGTCTTCCCACCGGCGGCGGTTGTGGCTGGCGAGGGCGGCCCCCTTGACAGCGCGGCCATCCCCGACATCCTGGTTGGCGGTCCCGGTAACCCCCTGGTGCCGTTTCTGGGGGAGAAGACGCGGTTTGGTGCCGGGGAGTCGCGGTACCACTACGAGCCGACCTCCCTGGACGGGCTCCAGGTGCTGGCCCGCTTCGACGGCCAGCCAGGACGTCAGGGCGCAGCGGCCGGCTACACGGGTACGCCCGCTGTCTGGGCCAAGCCGCTCGGGCGCGGGTTGCTGGTCTACTCGTCACCTGCCATCGGCGCCACGCTGTCCTGGGGGCCTACCCACGATGCCCTGGCGGAGGCGCTCGTGCGTTGCCTGGGTTGGGGCCGCCTCGAACCGCAGTTCACCCCCGAGGGGGCACGGTTCGGCCGGAAGCAGAGCGAGCTGACCGAAACGGCGGGGCCCAGCGCCCCTGCGGTCACCGGGCCGGAAGCGTTCGCTCGGCTGAAGCTCAGCGTGCCGACCGAGGCACTGCCGGGAGGCGCAGGTGTCATCAGGGCCAAGGCAGCGCCTGAGTTCAACCTCTCAGGCGTCTACCGTCCGGGGCGGGGCAAGGCAAGCCTGCTGCTCAACCACTGGGGCCCCCGCTACCAGGTCGTCGCCGCTTTCAAAGGGAACTCGGTGCGCCTGACCCGGACCGAGAACGGCAAGGTCGTCGACAACGCTGAGACTGCTCTTGATGGCGCGGAAGGCATCCCATTCTCCATCAAGGAGCGTCGCGACCGGATTCTGTTCGTGGCGGGCGCGCGGCAGACCCAGATCAAGGCCGACGGCCTCTGGGAAGGCAAGCTCGGGGTCTCGGGTGACGCCATCGACAGCCTGCGCTACCAACCCGTCGAGCCGGCCAATCTCTCCGATGACTTCATGCGCGGAGAGAAGGAACAGGGCGCGTGGGAGGTTGTCGGCGGGAAGTGGGCGGTCCGGGCCACTGGAGACCCCAGGATGGGCGCCAACCCATTCACCTACCGAGGTCAGGCCCAGGGCGCCGGGATGGTGGTGGCAGGCCTGCCCTTCTGGGACGACTATGCGTTCGACGTCTCCGTGAAGCCCGGCTCGGCGGGCGGGGCGGTGGCGCAAGGGTTCTACCTCCGCGATCCCGCCAACCACCTCCTCTTCCGCGTCCGCGTGGGCGATGCCTCGTGTGACCCCAAGGGTGGCGCCGAGCTCATCCGGGTGGCAAACGGCCAGGAGACCGTGCTCTGCCGCGGGGACGCCTGCCTCGCCAAGGGTCAGTGGTACCGCCTGTCCGTGCGGGTCAGCAACGGCGCCATCTCTGCCCTCGTGGATGGCATCCCCGCGGCCACGGCCGAAGAGCGCGGCGTCTCAGGGGGCAAGGTGGCGCTCTGTGTGCGCGATGGCGAGGCTGACTTCGACGACGTGGCGGTGCGGCCTGTGTCTGAGGCCACTGCACCGACGTACGTGGAGCTGGATGGGACCGTGCCGCGGTTCGCCGGCACGCTCGACCGCGACACCTGGGCTGGGACCGCCCTGCAATGGCGAGCCGACCCTGGGATGCCGGGCCTCTTCTGGCGGCGGGGGTGGTTCCACGGCGACTTCCGCCTGGCCTTCCGGTGTGCTCTGAGCGAGTCTTCTGCCGGACCGGCCGGCATGGCCTTCCTGCTGGCGCCCCCCGACGGCTCTGTGGAGGGCGCCTATGAGGTCGCTTTGGCGTCTGTGGGACACGCCGGGCCGGCAGGGGACAGTCCGACCCGAGGGGACTTCGGGGTGGAGGTCACGGCTCAAGGCCGGTCCGTCGCCCAGTGCCGAGTGACGGCCGGCATCGACCCCCTGCTCGAGCTGAAGCGGGTCGGCGGGCGGCTACAGGTTCTGGTGGACGGACAGGAGGCGCTGGCGTGCACGCTGGCGGGGCCGGCATCGAGGTGGCCCCGGCTGGGCTTCGTGGCAGAGGGGTTCCGCCCGCGCCTCTCCGGCCTCCGGCTGGCGGCGGGCAACGTCCTGGACTACTGCTTTGACCGGGCGCCGGCCGACTGGTGGGTCGGCAGCGGTACCTGGGAGCTTGCGGTGCGCTGGCCCTGCACTCCCGAATGGTCCTGGTTGGCGGGGGAGAGCCGACAGGTCGCTGCGCTTTGGCACAAGCGTGCGTTCGAGGGCGACCTCCTGGTGGACCTCCACATCGGTCCGCGCACGGTAGACCACGGCGACGGGCAGCCGCGGGAGATCTGCCGCGCCTTCAACCTGGTGCTCTGCGGCGACGGGAAGGACGTGAGCAGCGGCTACAGCGTCGTGGTCGGGGCGGACAAGGCCGGAGCCGGGGCGGCACTCTCGCGGAACGGGCAGGTCGTCGCCCGCAACCCGGCGTTCCGTATCCTCAGTGACGCCCACAACCAGTGGCTGAACGTCCGCGCGGAAAAGCAGGGGGCCACGGTCCGGGTCTGGGTGGGCGACCAGTGCATCCTCGCGTGGGAGGACCCTGACCCGCTCGTCGGTGGACGTGTCGCGGTGTGGACTGACGACAATGCGGTGATGATCCCTCGCGTGACGATCTACCACCAGGAGTCGTGACCAGGCCATACGCCTGGGATGCCCCCGGGTCGGTGTCTGGCTGAACCAAGGAGCGGGACGATGAGATCGGCCTTGCCGTCCTATCCGCTGGTACGCCCTGCGGACGTCGAGCACGGGGCGATCTGCGCGGACCCGACTACTGGGCTCACCCGAGGTGCGGGAGGGAGGGTGACCCGTGGAAGCATCCCTTGACCTCGCACGCGCTGGGAACCACGCTCGACCGCCCCTGGCTGGACTTCCGAGTGCAGCAGTTCGCTGCCGGCACGAGTGGCGACGCGGTCAGGAACGCGGAGCGTGCGAGCGCGGACTTCGCGGGCAAGCCGGTGTTCGCGTTCGAGACCTCCTGGGAGGCCACCCCAGGCAAACTCACAGCGGACCAGGTGCGCACCGGCGCATGGGGGAGTGTCATGGGCGGGGCCTTCTACCTGTACGCGGAGTGCTTCGAGCCCACCCTTACGTGGGGTGACGGCGCCGCGTTCGGGGCGATCAGGGTCATGCACGACTTCCTGTCGGCGCTGTCATACTGGCGACTTGTGCCCCGACCCGACCTCGTCGACCAGGGCAGCCTCTGTCTCGCCGAACCGGGGCAGCAGTACGTTGTGTACCGGCAGGCGGGCGGCGCCATCACCCTCGACCTGGCCGGGAGCGCGCCGGGTGTGGCGTTCGCAAGCGTGTGGCTCGACCCACGCAGCGGCGCCAGGCAGGCGACCGGAGCGGTCTCTGGGGGCGCGCGCAGGTCGTTCAGCAGCCCGGATACGCGGGACTGGGTGCTGTACGTCGCCAGGGAAGGAAGCACGGGGGCGTCAGTCAGGTAGGGGTTCCGGGACCCTGGCGTTCCGCAACACCGGGTGCAGGTCGGAGGCGATGGAGATGAACAGAACCTGGTCCAGAGCGGTGCTGGTGGCAGGGGCGGGAGCCCTCGCGGCAGGGCCTCCCGGTTCTGCAGCAGTACCCGAGCCTCCTCACGTCTGGGCCCGCTGGGAACAGGTGCTGACCAGCGCGCGGACCTATGCGAACCCATACGCCGACGTGACGTTGCGCGTGACCTACAGCGGCCCGGACGGGCGTGCGCTGCGCACCTATGGCTTCTGGGACGGCGGCGATACGTTCCGCCTTCGGTGTGCGTTCCCGGCTGCAGGGACGTGGCGATGGGAGACGGAGTGCTCGGATGCCGATAACGCCGGGCTGCACCGCCAGCGCGGGACCATCGATGTCCGGCCCTACTCGGGCCCCAACCCGCTCTACTCCCTCGGCTTCCTGAAGGTCAGCGACAACAGACGCTACCTGGTCCATGCCGACGGCACGCCGTTCCTCTGGCTCGGGGACACGGCCTGGGCTGCCCCGATGCGGGCCAGCGTGCCGGAGTGGGACGCCTACCTGGCCGACCGCAGGGCCAGGCACTTCACGCTCATCCAGGTAGCGCCGGCGCCGGCATGGGCGGGAGATACGGATCGGCAGGGGCAGCGGCCATTCGCCGATGCCGCCTGCTCCCGGTGGGAGCCCGCTTACTGGCAGGCCTTCGAGCAGAAGGTCCAGCGCGCCAACGAGGAGGGGTTGGTCGTGCTGCTGGTGGGTCTGATGGAGCCCGTACGCCGCTACCCCGACCCGGCGCAGGCGTGCCTCTTCGCCCGGAGCATCGTGGCCCGGCTGTTCGGCAACGCCGTCATCTTCTCGCCCAGCTTCGACAGCGAGTTCATGCCGCTGGCCGACGAGGTGGGGATGGCCGCCCGGGAAGCGACGTCCGTGCATCTCATCACCCAGCACCCGGGCACACCCTCAGGCCAGCCCACCCCAGTCTACTCGGACCGCTACTACGACCAGCCGTACCTGGACATCGCTGGCGTGCAGAGCGGACACAACGGCGGTCGCCTCGACCGCTGCGCCCACCAGGCCAGCGAGTGGGCGCTGCACCTCTACCGGCACGAGCCCCACAAACCGGTCATCAACCTGGAGGCGATGTACGACGCCCAGGGCGAGAAGGGCTGGCGGGCGGTCGATGCTCGCGGGCTGGCCTGGCGCAGCTTCCTGTCGGGAGCCGCGGGGTACACCTATGGCGCGGGCGACGTGCCACCCAAGGTCCCGCAGGGCGGCGGGGCACTGTGGAAGTGGGTGACCGACCCTGACCGCTACGACCACTGGCAGAAGGCGCTGCAGTGGGAGAGCGCCGGCCAGATGACACACCTTCACGACTTTCTTGCGGCCATCGAGTGGTGGCGGCTGGAGCCCGCCCACGATCTCATCCGCAACCAGCCCCAGGAGATCGCCCGGCGCATGGTGCTAGCCAAGACTGCGTCGGGCGACCTGGCGGTGGCCTATCTGCCAGGCAACGACGCCATCGATACCGACCTGTCCGGCTTCGGAGGTCCCCTCGCCGCGCGCTGGTTCGACCCCCTGCATGGCACCTACACGGCGGTCACTGGCTCCGTCGGGCCCGGCGGCTCGCACAGGTTCGTGCCGCCGGGCGAAGGTGACTGGGTCCTTCTTCTGCAGCGGACCGCTGGCTGAGTTCGGGTGCGCGGGTGGAGTTGCCTGACATGACCTCCGCGGGGGTAACGGACGCAAGGCAGTCACAGGAAAGGGGAAGCCCGTGAACGCGCTGAGTGGGTGCAGGAGGCGACACGGCCGCAGGTCCCGGCCACGCTGCCTCACGGCGGCTATCGGGCGGAGACCGGTGGCCGTGGGATCTACGGCTACAACCGGTGGACGAACGGAACCAAGCCTGACGGCAAGAGGCCCTGGCCCGCACCACCGCCGGAGACCTTCATGGCCCGCGGCTTCAACAACAACGCGTGCATCGTGGTCCCGGAGTGGGAACTGGTGCTGGTCCGCATGGCAACCACCGGTGACCTTGGCACCCGGTTCGACGCTTTCCGGGACGCGGTGTTCGCGGAGTTGGGGCCAGGCATCCTCGCCGACGCGCAGAGCCTTCGCGCGGAGTGAGCCGTCAGGCGAACTGAGCCGACACGAGGCGTCGCCCTGGTAGTGCGCTTGCCCGGAGTCAGGACATGGAGTGCAGAATCGAGCCGGATCCAGGACTGAGTTGGGTACGCCTCCCGCCTGGCTGGGAGCAGTCCAGGTCGCGAGGGCACCTGCGGGAGCGGTGTGGCGTGTGGGTTCTGCTCCTGGTGCCCTGGTTGGCGCTGGGCGCCATGGCGGCACAGCCCGCCGTGGTCTCCCCCGTCGTGCTTCCCTACGACAGGGGCTGCCCGGTCATCTATGACAATGACTACGCCAACGACTACGTCGACTGGTACCTCATGGCGCTTGCCAGCGCGGGTGGCATCCATTACAGGGGCATCAGCACATCGTCCTCCGTGGCCCCCTACAACCGGCACATGCCTGCCGACGTCCTTGGCGAGTGTGTCGCGCTCCGCACCCGGATGGTCGCCATAGGCCGCGCGAGCGGGCTCAGCAACCTTCCTGAGCCGGTGGCCGGCACCCGCGGCAACCTTATCAGGCCTGCCTCCGGCCGGGTCGAGGACACCACGCCCATCGACTCGCCGGGCAGCCGGCAGATTGTGCGTGAGGCCAGAACGGCCACCACCGAGAAGCCTCTTATCGTCTGTGTCGGGGGCCCTCTGACGGTCGTGGCCGACGCCTACCTGCTGGACAAGTCAGTCGCAGACAGACTCGTCGTGGCTTGGTTGGACAACTACCGCGACGGCATGTACGGCTTCAACGGCTGGTCGGACGGTTGGGCCGCTTACATCGTCCTGGAGAAGCTCAGGCTCGTGCAGTTCACCGTCGACAGCAACCCCTTCGCCAGCGTCCCCAAGGCGCGGCTGCAGGACGAGCTTCCCGCCAGCCCCATGCGGGACTTCATGGTTGGGATCAAGCCTGACGTCGTTGCGCCGGCCGGCGACGCCGACGGGCCGCCCGCCATCTCGGTCATGCGCAACGACTACGCACTGGAGGCCAAACGGGTCTCGTTCGGGGATGGCGAACAGCCGACGGCCACGAGGTACCCATGTTCCGTGATGACCCGGAGGGGCGAGCGTTGGTCGTCACCAAGGTCGATGCGGGGGTGGCGACCGACGAGTGGTGGCGTGCTGTGAAGAACCCGGCGCGATGAGGAGAGCATGTCTATGGCCACGCACACTGGAACCGGTCGGTGGGTGACCGCCACGGTCGCTGCCGCCCTGGCGGCGGGCCCCGTTGTCGGAGCCGCCGAGTTCGGGGTCTCCTCGTCAGGACATGCCATCACCCTCGCCGGCAAGCCGTTCTTCTGGCTGGGGGACACCGTCTGGCTCCTGGCGCAGGTGCCGTCACGGGACGGGGTCGAGCTCTACCTGCGCACCCGGGCCGAGCAGGGCTTCACCGTCATCCAGCTCACGGCGGTCATGGGCGAAGAGCGCGTCTGGGGCACGCTGCGGGAAACACCCCGCGGGCACACCCCGTTCGTGGCCGGCGACGTGCTCAAGCCCGCCGTGACTCCGGGCCATGACCCCGCCGACCCCGCCCAGTACGACTACTGGGACCACCTCGACTACGTCCTGGAGCGCATCCACGCCCACGGCTTCCGGGCTGCACTGGTGACCTACTTCGTCGGCTGGGGAGGCGACGGCTACAAGCACCTTGGGCCCGAGAACGCCTACGGCTACGGCCGCTTCCTGGGTGAACGCTAGGTGAGGCTGGGGGAGGTGGAGCATGGCGAGTCGGACGGGAGGCAGAGACATGATGGCGAGCACCTTGCAGCCGCATGTGGTCAACGCCGGGGCCGCTTGTCGCAGCGCGGTCTGGGTCGGGTTCGCGTCGCTCGCACTTCACCTCCCTGGGCTCGCGGCAGAGACGTCGGACGGGCCATGGCGGTCCGCCACACCCGAGAGCCAGGGCTTCTCGGCGGCCCGGCTCGACGCGTTGCGGAGCGACCTGGCCGCGCGCAGCACGAAGGCCCTGCTGATCATCCGCCACGACGCCATCGTCTGCGAGTGGTATGCGCCAGACCACGGCCCGGGCAAGCCGCACTACACGGCCTCGCTGGCCAAGGCCCTGGTGGGCGGGCTGTCCTGCGCGCTGGTCCTGGACGACGGGCGCCTGACGCTGGACGATCCGGCAGCCAGGTTCATCCCGTCCTGGCGCGACGACCCCGGGAAGTCCCGCATCACGCTCCGGCACCTGGGGTCGCACACCTCCGGCGTCGAGGACGCCGAGGCGGACGACCAGCCGCACGACAAGCTGACCGGGTGGAAGGGCGACTTCTGGAAAAGCCTGGCGGTCCCCAACGACCCGTTCACGACCGCGCGCGACCGCGCGCCGTTGGTGTTCGCTCCGGGCGAGCGGATGGCCTACAGCAACCCCGGCATCGCGCTCCTGACCTACTGCGTCACGGCCGCTCTGCGCGGGGCACCGCTGCCGGACGTGCGGCAGCTCCTGCGGGAGCGCATCATGCGGCCCATCGGCGCTGCCGATGCCGAGTGGTCCGTCGGCAACGGCCAGACCTTCACGGTCGACGGCCTGCCGCTGGTTCCCTCGTGGGGCAGCGGGGGCTACACAGCACGGGCGACGGCGCGGGTGGGAAGACTCCTGCTGCGCGGCGGCGACTGGGACGGTCGACGGCTGCTCAGCGCTGAGGCGATCCGCCTAACGACCTCCGACGCCGGGACCCCCGGGCCCTGCGGCATCGGCTGGTGGAGCAACCAGGACGGGTCCTGCCCGGGCCTGCCGCGCGATGCGTTCTTCGGTTCCGGTGCCGGCCACCAGATCCTGCTCGTGGTGCCCAGTCTGGATCTCGTGGTCGTACGCTTCGGCGGCACCTTGGCCAAGGTGGGGACCGATCCGGGATCGTTCCACCAGGCCTACGACCGCCATCTCTTCGCGCCCCTCACTGCGGCCATCGTCGGCAAGGCCGCCCCCGCGCCGTCCAGCGACAGGAGGATGCCATGAGCTGTCCTGCGTCCTTGCTGTTCCGGGGCCTCCCGCTGGCGCTATCGGCCGTCCCCTTGGCCGCTACCGCAGCGGCGCACTTCACGACCGGTGACCAGACCGCCGCCAGGTTCGGCGTCCACGAGATCGTGCTGAGCGGCGACGGAGCGGTCGCCAACCCCTTCGACACGTTGGCGACGGTCGCCTTCACGCCGCCGTCGGGCCAGGCGAACGCCAAGGAGGCGCAGGCCTTCTACGACGGCGATAGCACCTGGCGCGCCCGCGTCTACGCCAGCGAGGTCGGGGCCTGGCACTGGGCCAGTTCCTGTGCCGCCGACCCCGCGCTCGATGGCCGCAGCGGAACGTTCACCGTAGCCGAGTCACGCCTGCGGGGGCGACTCCTGCCGCACCCGCGCAACCCCCGGCAATGGTGCACCGAGGACGGCCGCTGGTTCCTCAACCTCAACGACACCGCCTACTTCCTTCTCTGCGCGCACGATGGCGATGGCCACCCCGTCCCGGACGAAGACGTCCACGCCTATGTGCGGGAGGCGACGAGCCGCGGCATCACCTCGTTTCGGTCGTTCATCGCCAACGGGGCGACGCCGTTCAACGGCCCCGGCGGCTCCGACCGCCACCGCTGGCACGACCTCTTCGCCGACGAGGCGATGACTCGGCCGGACCTCGAACACCTGCGTGTCGCCGACCAACGGCTGCGCTGGTTGCTCGAGGAGTACGCTGATGTCTACCTGCAGTTCATCCTCTTCCCCCTCGGCAAGCCGTGGCGGACTGACGAAGCGGTGTGGACGACGATGACGGCAGCGCAGAAGGAGCGGATTCTGCGGTACCTCGTCGCGCGGTTCGCGGCCTACCCCCAAGTCTTCTGGCTCATCGTCAACGACGCACACTTCGGCCCGGAGACGCTGCGGCCGCGCCCGGACGACGCCCACGGGACTCCCCGGGAGTTGACGTTCCCGAACAACTGCGCCATGGCGCGCGAGGTGGGGACCTTCCTCCAGGCGAACGACCCGTGGCGGCATCCGATCTCGGCCGGACCCGCCCGAGGCGCTGCGTTCGACTTCGACACGGAGGCGTGGGCGACCTACGTCCACCTCGAGGAGAGCTACGACCTCGCCGCCAGGAGGTACGAGCAGTACCACGCGCTCGGGAAACCGGTGTTCCTCGGCGAGGACCGGTACGAGCAGGATCACCCTCAGACCCACGACCCGCGGGACATGCGGTACTTCCAGCGGCGCCTGTTCTGGGCCTGGCTGCTCGCCGGCGGGTCGGCGAACTACGGCGGCAGGTGGTGGACGGTCCAGCCTTACACCCAGACCGGCCGGCGGCCCGCACCCAGCATCCACCACCGGGACTTCACCTACACCGCGCCGCTGACCGGGCTCGACTCGGTCAAGGCCATCCGCGACTACTTCGAGGCCCGGCGGATCGAGCTCTCCGACTTCGCGCCGTGTCACGGGCTGGCGTTGGACCTGGACGGCGCCGAGCCGGTGGCGCAGCCGAAGGTGATGCGCCGCCAGCAGGAGGAGTTCCTTGTGTACCATCCGAGTGCCGGCGCCAGTGGGAGGGAGGCCCGGCCGGCCGCCGGCCGGGCGGCGCGGCTGCGTCTGGATCTCAGCGCTGCGCGCGGCACCCTCGTCCCCGAGTGGTACCGGGCGGACGATGGTGCCTCACAGAACGGCCCGCCCGTCGTGGCCGGGGCGCTGGTGGAGTTCACCTCGCCGTGGCCCGGGCAGGACGTGGTGTTGCGGCTGGCCAGGCCAGCCGACACGGCGGCCACGCGCCCGGGGGCAGACGTCGCCGTACCCGCCACGGTCCCCACCGTCGGCGCCCGCCGCTCCGCGCCGCCGTACCCACCCAGCCCGGTGATCTCGCGGCTGGAGTGGGCGCCGCCCGCGAGCATCGTGCGGCGGGCCCGCGGCAGCGACAACTGGCCCCTGACCTGGGCCGATGACGACGCGCTCTACACGGCCTATGGTGACGGCAATGGCTTCGAGCCCTTCACGCCGGAGAAGCTCAGCCTGGGCCTGGCGCGAGTGACCGGGGGACCGGGGGACCTCCACGGAACCAACCTCCGGGCGCCCAGCGCCGAGGCACGGGGCGACGGAGCCAAGGGCCGGAAGGCCAGCGGCATCCTGTGCGTCGACGGCGCGCTCTACCTGCTGGTGCGCAATGCCGGCAACGCACAACTCGGCTGGTCGGCCGATCACGGCGCCACCTGGACCTGGGCCGACTGGCGCTGGACGACCAGCTTCGGCTGCCCGACCTTCGTCCAGTTCGGCGCCAACTACGCCGGGGCCCGGGACGGCTTTGTCTACCTGGTCTCCCCCGACTCGGACAGTGCCTACACGCCGGCCGACCGCATGGTCCTGGCCCGCGTGCCGAAGGACAGGCTGCGGGAGCGCGACGCCTACGAGTTCCTGCGCGGCCTGACGCCCGACGGTCAGCCGGAGTGGACCCCCCGGATCGAGGCGCGCGGGGCTGCCTTCACCCACCCCGGCCGCTGCTATCGCTCGGGCATCACCTACAACGCGGCGCGGCAACGGTACCTGTGGGTCCAGATTCTGCCTGCAAGCCAGCACCCCCAGGGCCCCCGGTTCCAGGGCGGATTCGGCGTCTACGACGCGCCGGAGCCATGGGGCCCGTGGACCACGGTCTTCTTCACCGAGGACTGGGACGTGGGCCCCGGCGAGACGGCCAGCTTCCCAACCAAGTGGCAGAGCGCCGACGGCCGTGCCCTGCACCTGGTCTTCTCGGGCGAAGACTGCTTCTCGGTCCGGGGGTGCACGGTGGAGACCGGGAGGCAGTAGAGCGGCAGTGGCCGGACCCCTCTGGCATGTCCAGCCGGGGGGTGTCCCCAGTCTGCCACGGAAGGAGCAGCCGATGCCGGACGCCCAGCCAGTCC
>Ga0172375_10006647_pt1 | contig 16116 bp, 11 predicted proteins | sample LakKiv1m_FD_114537 | JGI IMG/M metagenome (GOLD analysis project Ga0172375, IMG submission 114537) | Freshwater microbial communities from Kabuno Bay, South-Kivu, Congo - kab_092012_11.1m | ecosystem: Environmental > Aquatic > Freshwater > Lake | place: Democratic Republic of the Congo...
GGTCACGAGCTGATAAACGACGATAACTTCTATCTTCTTTCCTTTTCATAACGCCCCCTTGCGGCTATTATATCCCGCAAGTGTTGCGTTAAATTACCGGAGCTACCTTTTGTCATTTCCAGACTTTCCGCTATTTTGGAATCCAATGATTCGCGAAAATGAAAAATAAGGCCCTAATTCTATAAGTTTTCAATATTTTTTCAAGCCCGTTGAATTCCCGGAAGGATTTCCCGGCCTTGGGTTCCCCAACCATTCCGTCCACAACTTTGCCCGGTCATCCTTATTTCTTTTCGCATACCGGTAAAAATCCATTAAAAAATCCGCACGTTCGTCAAACCAGCGACGCTCCTGTCCCCCGGCGGGAGGATCATTCAAAAGATCAACCCCGCCGATCAAAGACTGTCGCTTTGCCAAATCTTTAAGGCTGACACGGCGCGCATTTCGCAAAATATCGGTCATCAGCATAAACGTCGTCGTCCGGCCCGCTCCCGCGCGACAGTGAAAATGCAGCCATGCGTCCTTCGGCAGCTCCTTGCAGAAAGCCAAAAAACGGTCTATGGCTTCGTCACTGGGTCTCAGATGGTCTGTCACAGGAACCCTGAAATAATCCAAATGATACGAATACACCAATTGAGCTTCTGTCAGCGCGTTTTGAACGGCAAGAGAAACCGGAACCGTCTCGGCGATCGCACCATCTTTTTTTTTCCTCCGTACGAGATAAACCGTCGCCGTCCCGTCCTGAAAAGCCTGCCACAGCCTCGCCTTTTCGTCCGATTCGATCCCCCCAAGACTCTTTCCCCGGTTCCCCCAGTTATTCCAGGTAAACCAGCTCACCGCATCACCGTTCAGAAATCCGTGAGACTCCTCACGCAAATCCACCACGGTAAAGTGAGCCGGCAACACCTTCAGCATTTCCTGAAATCCGCCTTCCGAGAATTGCGCGCTGCCCGAAACATTCAACTCACTCAGCCCTTCACGGGAGGGCGTGTAGAGAAATTTTTTCCGAAAAGGATCTTGCGAAGTTCTGAAGTTTTTGGGAAGACGGGCGGCATTCCTGCTGTTAAAAATAAGGACGGGTTCCCCCCGGGGCTCTGTCGCGCCAGATCCGGAAGGGAAAATCGGGAGAACGAGAACCTGCAGTAAAAAAATGTTAATAAAAAAATTTTTTTTCATCGAAAGATTTATCAGTGGTCCCTCAGCAGCGATTGCCTTTATTATTCCCAAGCGCCAAAAACACTCGAAAAATCGTTCCTCGGTCTTTATGCCTGTTGCGTCAATTGCTCCTCAAAAATAGCCCCCGCTTCCCAAAATGGAGGATTGTCCGGATCCGCGTCTTCGGGAAGCCCCTGAGTTTCCACGACATACTTGCGAAACGAACGATAAGTCGCGGTCCATCTGAAAAACTCAAGCCACTTCCCTATCGAAAACGGCCCGTGGCGGGCAACCCGCCAGAAAGTTCGGGTAAAAAAAATGAACCGTCCTCGATCCAAGGTAAAAAGATAATAAGTCAGGATTTCCAATATGACGGCAAAAAATTTGAAGTTAAAATCCGTTCTCTTGTGCTCTTTGTTCCGGTTCTTAAACCGGCTCAGAAGTTCCACCAATCTGTCTCCATAGCTGTCGTAACGGTACAAGCACCGCATCAGCCAATTATGCCCCTGTCTCAATTCTTCGGAGGTCATTTGTTTTGGAACAAAGTTGCAATCGGCGGAACCGTGTCCATTCACGTTCGCCCAGTCAAAGTCAAGAAGACGCCCTTCATATTCAAGCCTTTTTAATAAAGGCGTATTCGGAAGCGCGACAAGGGTTCCGGACGTGGTAAACGGAATTCCCAGATTTTGCAGAAAATCATACTGTTCCTTGAAAATACGCCGGTCGTCGGAATCAAACCCAACAATCATCCCTCCACAGACGGAAATATGATAAGACTGGATCTCTCGAATTTCTTCAAAAACATTCCGCCGGGTATTTTGCAATTTACCCGTTTCGATCAAACTCTGTGCGCGAGGGGACTCAATCCCGATATAAAGACTGTGAAAATTGGCGGCCTGAAGAAGCGCGAGCAAATCATCATGCCGGGCGACATTCATCGTCAGTTCGCAGGAAAACTCAATCGGATAGTGGTGCTCTTTAGAATACCGCGCGAGAGCTTCCAACAGCTGGCGGGAGTAGCCGATATTGCCGATAAAATTAGCGTCCCCGAAAAGGATATTGCGTGCGCCCTGTTTTCTGCAATGCTCGACTTCCGCGATCACCTGTTCGATCCGCTTCGTTCGGGGAACACGCCCATCCATCACGATGATATCGCAAAATTCGCATTGAAAAGGACACCCGCGGCTGGTCTGGAGGCAGGCCATGTTGTACTTGTCCATGCGCACGAGGTCGAATCGAGGAACAGGGCTTTCCCGAAGATCAGCCTTCTCATGCGCCGCGGAATAAAGTTCCCGGGCCGAGCCTTCTTCAAAGTCCCGTAAAAATTCGGGCCAAACCAATTCAGCTTCGCCACAAATCCGGTAATCTCCTTTCCCCTTGAACGCATCCGGGAAAAGGGTGCAATAGGGCCCTCCAAAAACGACCCGCCGCCCCCTCTTCTTAAATTCAGCGGCAAGCGCTAAAGCACGCTGGTGTTGAACGTTAAAAGCAGTGATCCCAATTAGGTCCGCTTTCACATCGAAATTAATCGGTCCGACATTCTCATCCGCGATCTCCACATCCCAATGCCCGGGCGTCAATGCGGCAACAGTCGCGAGTCCCAAGGGAGGCGTTGAGAAACAAGTCCCCGTAAACGGTTTTAGACCGTCCAGGGACCAAATGGTAGGGCTAAACAAGGGGTTGACAAGGTAAAGCTTCACTGGACGCTCTTATGGCTGATTTTGGGGTAACTCATAATTGCCGCATCATGCCCCCAAAAAGGCTTTTTGTAAAGGACTGCCCCGCTTAAAAATGGGGTGGGGTCAAAACCAGCAAAGAGCTAAAGTCACTCCCTAACTTTTTAATGCATTTCACATTAAGCCGATTAGCTTTTATTTTCGAAGAATCTCTTTTTGAGAAAGACATAAGCATTCCGAAAAATTTTCGACCAACTTTTTTTCCTTAGCACAACTTGCGCTCTGACGGCCTCCATTTCCTTACCAAGATTTACGTTAATCGACGCTGATTTTTTTACAAGCAGGATCTGAGAAGGATAGACACTGCGATGCCCTGTCATCAGGAAGCTGATAACGCAAGATACCGCAGCGTAGGGCGCGATTTGGGGGCCGAAAAGTTCTATTGCCATAACACTGGCCGCAATCGGAGTATTGGCGGCTCCCGCCAAAAGGCTCACTAATCCAATAGCCGCCAACGTCGCATTGTCTAACCCCATCATGTTTGCGTACAAAGAACCCGCGGTTGCTCCCACAAAAAATATGGGCGTTACAATGCCCCCACTCCCCCCAAAATTCAGAGTAACGCTGGTAAAAATCATTTTTACTAAAAAAGCATACCAAGGCAGTTTTTGTCCCTGCAGACAGATTTGAATTGTATCCAATCCAAGGCCAAGATATTGTTTTGAGAACAAGAAAGTCAATCCGATAAGCATTAAACCTCCGATAACACCCTTCAAAGGCTTCCAGAGATTCAGTTTTTGGGCTAGTTTGTCACCCAACCGCAAAATTTCCACCAGCAGAATCGAGCAAACGCCAAAAAAGATACCCGCTAAACAAATCTGGATAAAAAAGAATTCACTAAATTGCGGAACAAAATGCATGGGATGGTAAAAGTACTTGATGCCTAACGCACTTGAAACATGGTAACTTGTAACTCCGGCAATAAAAGAAGGTAAAAGCACATCGTATAAAATACTTCCTACAAACAGAACCTCAACGCCAAATAAAGCTCCCGCAATGGGGGTCCCAAATACCGAAGCAAATCCCGCACTGATACCGCAAATCACCAGTTTTTTCCGGTCCCCGTCGTCAAATCTGAACAGATCCGCAAAAACAGAAGAAAGGCCACCTCCGATTTGAGCGCAAGGGCCTTCTTTTCCCGCAGAACCTCCTAAAGCGATGGTAATAATGGTAGTGATCAGTTTTACTGGAATTACAGCCGCTTTAATCTTCCCGGAGGATTTATGGATCGCTTCTATGACTTTTTCAGTCCCGTGCCCCTCCGCGTCAGGAGCCAAATGCTTGATGATGAAAGCACTTACGAACAAGGCCAAAGGAAGCAGTAGAAAAGAATATTGAAAATTACCGCTAAGAGATATTCCCCAAGTCAGCAATTCCAGGAAAACCGTCGTGGCAAAACCGACGATAATACCGATAATTGTCGCCAGCAAAAACCATTTTAATATGCTGACAAATAGAATTGTTTCTTCCGCAATTCGCCGTCTCATATTCCCCCTACGGGATAGACATCTTATCAAACAATCATTAAGTCAGCGTTTCTTTTCCTTGGTCAGGATTTTGGCAAAAGAAAAAATAACAAGCCAAATAATGAAGCCCCAATATGCAATCATAAAAACCCAACCCGATAATTTCATCTCAGGCCCCCGTAAGCGTCCAATTCTCAGACAAAAAAGATCAATGCAATCAAAGCGAAAAGAGGAATCAGTAGGATACTCGACCAAATGGTGTAGCCAAAGAAACTGGGCATTTTCCAGCCGGAGTGATCCGCGATGGAACGGACCATAAAATTTGGCGCATTACCAATATAAGTGGCCGCTCCAAAAAAAACTGCGCCGGTACTGATCGCAAGCAAAAAGCTTTCGGGCATCCCCAAATAAGGGCCGCCCAAGCCGAGGCCTTTCCCTAAAGCCGTGAAGACCAGATAAGTCGGCGCATTGTCCAAGAGCGAAGAGAAAATTCCTGTCGCCCAGAAAAATTGCCATGGCTGGGTCGCTCCCAGTTCGCCGCCTCGCAACCGCAAAAGTTCCAAAGCCGGAACCATGGTGATAAAAATTCCCAGGAAAATTACTGCCACTTCCAATATCGGAGCATAATTAAAATCATTTTCCATTCGATATTTTCGCGGGGTCATGAAATGTGAAGCCAAAGCCGAGATAAGCATAACGCCTTCGCGGAAAGGATCCGGCAGGAAAGCCGCGCCAATGATCGCGGCAAAGCAGATCAGGTTCCGCTTTCCCCTCAACATCAATCTGCCCGAGCCGTCTGGCAAAATCACTTGGGGATATTTTCGCCCCAAGTAACGGTCCAGCAAGTAGAAAAAAATCAGCAAAGTGCTCACGGCAGTCAGCCACAACGGAAAAAGATTTAATGTCCAGAAAAACGGAACCCCCCGAAGAAATCCGAGAAAAAGAGGCGGATCTCCGAGAGGAGTCAAAGCCCCGCCGATATTGCTGACAATAAAGATAAAAAAGATCGGCAAATAGGCGTGGTGTTTACGATGGGCATTGGCCCGCAAAAAAGGCCGGATGAGCACCATGCTGGCGCCGGTCGTCCCGATAAAATTGGCAAGCACCGCGCCAATCGCCAGGAACGAGGTATTCGCAAAAGCCGAACTCTTAAAATCGCCCTCGAGCCAAAGCCCGCCGGACACAATAAACAACGATCCCAAAAGAATCACGAAAGAAACATAATCCTCAAAACTTTCGAGCAAGATAGGAAATGACTGTTTTGAGAGAATGAAAATAACGGGAATCGAGAAAAGCACCGAAATCAAAGCCTGGTTGCGAATCCGATGCCAAAAGCGAGGCGCTGCCAACGGAAGAATCGCTATGGACAACAGCAGCCCCGCGAAAGGACAAATCATCCAGGATTCAGGGATCCACTCATTATGCATTATTTAGGCCGCCCTGCGAGTTATTAGAGTTGAATAACATCACCGCTGCGCTGAAGCGAAAGGAACAGAAGGATATAATCCCTGAGGTGGCGGGTCAGGAGAAAATTCTGGCGGATGTGTTCCCGCCCGTTTTCCCCCAATTTTCTGGCATATTCAGGATTTTGCAGAAGCTGCTTAACGGCGTGAGCCGCTCCCTCTATGCTATGACACAACAATCCCGAGTATTTGTGCGACACCTGGAGAGTGATTCCGCCGACCGCGGAAGCAACCGTCGGTTTCCCTTTCCACAAAGCCTCAGAAACCGTGAGTCCAAACCCCTCTTTAACCGATTTCTGAATAATCACGGTAGACGCTCTTTGAATCGCATTGATTTCGATGTCGCTTCCCGAAGGAATGGCCAAGACATGAATATTCGGATTCCGAGCGGCCCTCTCTCTCACTTTTGCGAGAACCTCGACGGATTCCGGATCATCCGTCGCCTCTCCGCCGGCAAGAATCAACTGGCAATCAATATTCCGTTCTACCAGTTCAAAGGCTTCAATCACGCCAAGCGGGTCTTTGAGATAATCAAACCGGGAAATTTGCGTAACAATCGGTTTTTCTAAATCGATTTTAAATCTTTCCAGAACTTTCTCGATCGTATCATCGGAAAGTTCCTTGTTTTTATCGCTGAGCGGATCGATCGAGGGCGAAATCAAAAACTGGCGGATCGGTAATTCCTGACTGAATGACGGGGCAGAAAAGACAGCCGTATCATACCGGTCGATAAAGGGCCGCAAAAAACTCCAGACCCGCTGATCGGGATTGGACACATCAATATGGCACCGCCAAATCCATTTGGCATTCTTCCGGTCCTTCTGATTGATCAAGGTAATGGGTTGAGGGTCATGGATAAAAAGGATGTCTCCCTCAAGCTCCATCGCTTTGCAATTCATCTCTCCCGTCTCGAGAAAAACCGTAAAATCCTCGGGAGTGATCTCCTCACGGCTTCCGTGCAAAGCGTTATGGAATTTTTTCGTGACCTTGTAGAACTTTTCTCCCCCCTTGATCACATCCCATTTCGCGTTAATGCCCAATTCCTGCAGGAAAGGAACCATGCGGTTAAGGATTTCGGCTACTCCTCCGCCGACGGCGGTGGAATTCACATTTTGGACGGTCAGGCCTTTCGCCTTTTCAGCAATCAATCGCAGTTCGTCAATCACCTGCGCGCCCACAATAGAAACATAATCGTCAAGACGATACGGCACGGGTCATCCTCTCGCCGGTTGAAACGGCCCTGATTTTCTCATAACGCCTCTCCCTCCGAAAGCCGGGTTTCGATCAGCCTGATGATCTTCGCCCGCAATCCTTCCATTGTGTAAGTATAAGGATCAAGCCGCGAAATTTTTTGCGCAAGCTCCGCCTCCCCCAGCTCTTTCTCCATCCAAAGAGAAAAATCATTACTGGGTTTCTCAAGGCGGATCCTTGCCTCGAACACATGATAGTAAATCGAATGAATCGTGATCTTTCTTAACACATCGGAGAACTCTTTAAGGTCGAAGGCCGCGTAAGGCACCGGAAAAGCGAAGCTTACGGCCTTGATGAAATGGAACTCTTCCCCCTCACCGGCAAAAGCCCGATCCTGCTTCCCGCCGGCCAAATCGTTTTCAATCACCGCAACCAATTTCTCGCGCAAGGCGCGGATCGACGTGAATTGACAGATATTGATGCTAGAGAGTTTTTCGCCCAACTTCTTGTTCTGAAGCGCCTCCGTCACCCAGTAGGCGAAATCATTGGGAGGCTCCGGCGAAAGAAACTGATGCTGCTGCAAAAAATGATGCGTATGGTAATAAATGACCGAACCGTTAACCGTCTTCAAATGATACGCCAGTTCGCTTAATTTCCTGGCTTTGAGGCCGGTCAGTTCTTTCAAATGGACCTGGCTCACAAAACGGAACGGCTCTTTCGCCCGGGAAAGATTAGCCAATGGACTGCCTCCTCGCACGGTAAAACGCCTCCAGCAGACGATAAACTTCCAAGTGAGATTTCAAATAAAACCGGGCGTGAGTATTTTTAGAACGGCCGACACAAATCGTGATCCCGTGTCTCAGCGCCTTGAAGGCATCTTCATCCGTGATATCGTCCCCGATAAAGACGGGAAGAATTGGCTCGCGGCTGTCGTTACGAAGCAACCATCGTACCGCGTGCCCTTTATTCCAATGGACAAAAGGCCTGATTTCCAGGACTTTGCTCCCTCTGAGCAGTTTAATCTTCCGGCCTTTCACAAAAGGACGAACCGCGCTTTTGAACGCAAAAAAAAGCTTTTTCTCAGCTGCCGGAGCGAGCATTCGATAATGCAGGCTCAGGCCGAAATGCTTGTCCTCCAGACAAGCATCCGGAAAATATTCAAGAAGAGCCTTTAAAATCCCCTTCAACTCGGAGATAACCTTTAAATACTTTTCCGCTTTCGGATGAGACCTTCGCTCCGCCCCCGTGCTGATCTCAAGGCCATGATTCCCCGCATAAATAAGCCCTCGGACTCCGACAAACCTCTGCACGCTTGAAAGAGATCTCCCGCTGATAATCGCTATTTTAATATTTTTCAGGCGCTTGATTCCCTCCAAAACCTTCCTCGTCTTTTTGGGGAAGACGGCATGGAGATAATGTCTTGCGAACGGCGCCAGCGTCCCGTCACAATCGAGCATGAGAGACACAAACGGCGACCGGACAATCTTCGCGATTTGCACAGCCCCTAATTTCCTAGCCATTTCTCACCTTAAAAAGATTTAACCAATTCCGTGATCATATCCGCCGCCCAGCGGTACACGTTATACTCCTGAACAATGCCCCTGAGCTTCCGCATCCGCTCCTGCCTCTCCCCGGGCAGCATCAGCAACGCCTGATGAATCGCCTCCGATGTCCCCTCGATATCATAAGGATTAATCAACAGGGAACTTGCGAATTCATGGCTGGCGCCCGCGAACCGGCTCAAGATCAGGACCCCGTCCTCATCGTCGCGGGCTGAAACAAATTCTTTGGCTACAAGATTCATGCCGTCATGCAAGGAACTCACCAGACAAAAATCGGCCAGCTTATAAAATTTCTGGATTTTCTCATGCCCGTGATGCTCCTTAAGAAAAAGAATCGGGCGGTAATTTTTGGCCTGGAATTTCGCATTAATTTTTTCAACAAGTTCCTCGACTTCACGCATATGATTCTGGTATCCGGGGATCAGGGTCCTGGACGGAGCACCGAGTTCCACAAAAACCAGCTTCCCCTGATACTGAGGGTATTTTTCAAGCGTCCGCTCGATGCTCCGGAAACGCTCGAGCAAACCTTTTGTGTAATCGATCCGGTCCACCCCGATGCCGATCTTCTTATCCTCCAGCCCAAAGGCTTTCTTGATCTTTTTCAACTCTTCTTCCAGAGAGGGCTCTAAATTCACACTATTCGAGACAGGCTCCACGCTGATTGGGAACGGGCGAACATGGCTCGTTTCGCCCTGCCGGATGACACTGAAATTCGTCCAATCAATCCGGGACTCCAGAACACGATCCGCCGTATCAAGAAAATTATTGCAGTGATATTGAGTATGAAAACCGATGACGTCACTTCCGAGCATTCCTTCCAATATCTCCACCTGCCACGGACAAATCCCGAAGGCCTCCGGATTGGGCCAGGGAATATGCCAAAAAATCGCGACCTTTACATCGGGTCTTTGTTCCTTGATCAGTTTTGGCAGCAACGCGAAGTGATAATCCTGGATGAGAATCATAGAAGGAGAATCATCCAGCTCTTCCAAAAGAGCATCCGCGAACTTCCGGTTCACGATCTGGTATTGTTTCCAATCCTCCATGCGAAAAACAGGCCTCACATGGCTGATATGGCACAACGGCCATAACCCTTCATTGGAAAAACCGTAGTAATAGCCCTTCTCCTCCTCTTGGCTCAGCCAGATCCTTTTGAGAGTGTACGCGGGATTCCAGGGGGGGACCCGAAGCTGGTCTTTTTTGTTCACGACGTCCCGGTCCGCATCTCCGGCGCCATGAGCAATCCACATCCCGTCGGTTGCGCGTAGCACTGGATCCAAAGCCGTCACCACACCGCTCGCGGGCGTAATGCATTCGACGGCATTTCCTTTTTTGATATGAATATAAGGTTCACGGTTCGCGATCACGTAAAGCTGTTTCCCTTCCAATTTCACTTTCAAGTAATCCCGGAGCCTTTCTTTAGTCCAGATTGCCCCCTGGGCGTTCACAAAACGCGACTGTTCCACCAGATTAAACCGCGCGGCCTTCAGGCTACCGGCCATGTATGTCACTGCGGACATCAACTTCTCGATCTCACCTTGATTTTTCAAAGGATCTTTGATCGGAGGGGCATCCCCCTGAGTCGCTTTTCTGACGAGTTCCGCGATGCGCGCAATGGGGCCTGTCACACTCCAGCGAATAATAATCAGCGTAGCGATTGAGAGAATCAACGCAAGAATTGAAAAGGTAATCGCGGAATTCTTCCAGAATTCCATAATATACCGGACAATGAAACTTCGGTCATGGATCAGCCCTAAAGCCCCGGCAGTCTGACTGTCTTGAGAAATCGGCACGCCGTAGAAATTAACCTTTTGCCCCCCCCACTTTCCGTTCTCATCCACATCCTCACCGGTTGCAATAACTTTGGAGGATTCTTTTTTAAAAAGATCCGATTGAATCAGATCCGGAGGCAAGGCAAAACGGGGGCCTTCTTTCATGTCCACGATCACGCCAATTAAGCGCTTGTGCCCTCGAAATTTTTCAAGGAATTTCTGGATCCGGTCGGGCTGGTCCGTGCGTTCCAGGAAAGATTCCACCGCTTCCTTGAAAGTCTTGGCCAAAACTGAAGCGCGCAGTCGCAACTCCTCATTGAGGCGTTTTTCTTCACGCTTGGCCTGAACGTAAGAGAAACTTGCCACTACGAGGGCCGCGCCGATCAAAAGTGAAACAATCAATCGAAACGTGATTTTCATTGCAAACGCATTCCCTTGAACCTCTTATCAGACGTTATTGTAATAAAAAACGAGAGCAGCGCCTGGCGGCCCGACCATCAAACCTACTCCTCTAGAGAATCCTCCCTAGACCCGTTTAATTTCGCAATGTTCTACATGCCAGCTAGATTTTATCTTCTCAAAAATCAAAATGCAACGGGTTTACGAAAAAACAGGAAGATTCTTTCTCGGAAAATATCCGCCATCACCGGTCTAACCTGCTGCGAAAAAACTATTTTTTTTATCGTAAAAGACTCAACCCTACAAACTCGATTTCTGAAGGCTATCCGAATTACATCTGAGACTTAAAAGAAACGACCACATCACAATCCGGAAGGTGGATTCTTAAATCCCGTTCAAACCCTTCGGCCAAATCACCCGCTTGCGAAACCATCAGGTCCCCCCTGACTCCAAAGCGCACATCAACGAAGACCTTTTGCCCGGCTTTCCGGATCCTTAAATGGTGCACGCCCAACACCCTGTCCGCGTACGAGCCGACGACTTTCCGCACTATGCGGCGGATATCTTCGACCGGTGCCGCATCCAATAACTCAAGCAAACTGTTCATTCCTCCCTTAAAAGGCATCGCAATGAAAAACAGCGCGAGCAAAATAGCCATGACAGGGTCAATATAAGGAGTAATCTTGGTAAAATGAAGCATTTGCATCATGAGTCCGAGAAGAAAGCCCGCACACACGCTGAAAGACAATACCGTATCCGTAACCCAGTGCAAACTCGCGGCTTTGATGATTTGAGAATTGGTCCTCAGGGAAATTCTCCTGAAATACCCTGAGACAAAAGCGCTCAAAACACCCGAGAAAAAAGTGGCAGCGGCTGGAATGCTGTAGCTATGGACATCTTCCGCATGCACAATGTCCTGAAGGGCAAATTTCACGCTGACAACGCAGGTTACAATAATCAGCCCGTTTTGAATGGCGGAAGTCAACGGCTCGTACTTATGATATCCGAAATGATACAAATCATCGGGAGGCTGATGTATTTTCTTTATTGAGAAATGCATGAGAAAAGCCGCCGTTAAAATCACAAGGCTTGCTGACGCGTCTAAAATCAAAGTGATCGAGTCTATCCAAATGCCGATGATTGCTGAAATAAAGAACAGGATGATCGAGACGAAGATCGAGATTCGTGCGGCAAAAAACTGCTGTTTTTGATTATCCATTATCCATGCTCCTGTTTTCCTCTTTCGGCATCCAAAGGTCAACTATCTCGCAAAAGGCAGCTTGTAAATGCCGTAAAGCTTAAAACCGCAGTACAACATCCAGCGGCAATAGGCTTCTATTTGCAGTGCGAAGGAATTCTTAAGCAAAACTAGCTGAAAGCTATGAGATCGCTGGCTTTCTTGGCAAGATAAAGATGAAAACGCTGCCCTTCCCAGATTCACTCTCTACCCAGATTTTGCCGCCGTGAAGTACAACTATGTCTTTGGCGATAGAAAGACCGAGCCCAGTTCCTTCTTGTTTTTCAGCCAAAACCCGCTCGAATTTATCAAATATCTTTTCCCGATACTCTGGCGGAATGCCAGGCCCGGTATCGGTGATTTCAAAACGAATTTCCTTGACATTTCCCTTCAGCCGAATCGTAATGCTCCCGCTCGGTGTATATTTTATGGCATTGTTTAAAAGATTGATAACCACTTCGGTCAACTTGTCGCAGTCACCCCATAACATGCCGATGTCGGGTTGAACTTCTTTTCTAAAAGTAAGTCCCTTGTTTAGAATTTCTCTTTCATAGGTTATCAACACCTCATCCACTAAAGCACTCGGATCAAGTTTCTCATTCTTCAATTTCATCTTACCAGCTTCGATCTGCGAAACATCTAAAAGGTCACTCACTAAACGGATGAGGCGGTCTGCACAACGATGTCCTCTCTTAAGAATTTCTCTTTTTTCTTTGTCAATCTCGCCAGCGTGGCCGTCAAGAATCAAAGCTATAGATTCTCTAATTACAGCTAGCGGATTTTTCAATTCATGCGAAACATTTGCAACAAATACGGATTTACGCTCAGACAATTCCTTTTCAAGGCTTAATGCTTTTCTAAGCCTCCAGACTGGATAAACTACACTTATGAAAATCGTCAGCCGCATGGCTGTATTCCAGAAGGGGATAAGCAAATTTGAGTAATGATGCCCAGAAATCAAATCAGCCATTCCCCACACTGTGGCGCTTAAAATCGATATCATAATCCCCAAATACAACGATTCAAACCATGCGATAAACAGGATGGGGATCAAATAGAAGACCGAGAAAGAAATCTCGTATCCGGTGAGATAATCTGTGAACCCGAGCAGTATTATAGCTATTAATGCCCCAATCAGATTCACGAAAGTTCCGTTTTTCGCTTCACGCTCCCCAAAACCTCTCCCAAAAAAATCAGCCATATACTTGCGCAATTCTCTTTCGCCACCTAATTCGTACTTGAGCCTGCTAAGAAGATAAACCAGGTATGTAAAGATCATGAACCGCATAAACGTATTCCAGATCGGAATAAGCAAATTTGAAAAACGGTGCCCGGAGATCAAATCGGCTACACCCCAGGCCAATGCACTGAGAACTGATACAGCTATCCCGAAAGTAGCCGGACCAATATACGTTATGAAAACAATGGGAATAAAAAAGAAGATCGAGAAGGAGATTTCATAGCCTGTAAGATAATCCGTGAACCCAAGTAGGATTACAATGATCACTGCCAAAATCAAATTTTTAAAGTCTTCTTTCCTTACCCTATCCCAAGAAAAAACACACTTGATAAAATTAAACTTGCGTTGAGTCAATTCCTTTTTAGCACTCAATATTTTCCTGAGGTTGCTGTTAAGATAGGCAATAAGCAGGAAGATCATCAGCCGCATGGCTGTATTCCAGAAGGGGATAAGCAAATTCGAGTAATGATGTCCAGAAGTCAAATCGGTCAAACCCCAAGCAAAAGCACTTAAAACCGATACGATGATTCCAAAGGGAAATGATCCGGACCTTGTGATAAACAAGATGGGAATCAAATAGAATGTGAAATCCGCTTGAAAGCGACCGGCGATTCCGATTGAATCCGACCGGTCGTTCCGATCCAAAGCGACCGGGCATTCCGATGGAAAGCGACCGTTTTTTGACCATGATCGGAATGCCCGACCCGGTTCGATCGGAACGCAATTCACCCCTCCGGTCTTTCGCGAGATCCAAAGCCTAAAAAAGGTATCCTTTTGTTTTTCAATCACTCAAAGGAGACCTTTATGGCGAATGAAAGGATCAGTATGCGAAAGATCAAAGAAGTTCTCAGGTTGCGATTCGGGATCGGTCTAAGTTGCTCTCAAGTCGCTCGCAGTCTAAAAATCGGCAAGACGACGGTCGGGGAATACGAAACACGATTTGAGGCATCGGGCCTTTCTTGGCCGCTTGCACAAGATATGGATGATGCGGCTCTGGAGGCTCTTTTTTTTCGAAAAGAGCCCAAAGAAAACCCTCGGCCCGCCATTCCGCTTGAATATCTGACCAAGGAAATGAAGCGGCCGAATGTTACCCTCCTGCTTTTGTGGGAGGAATACAAAAAAGCTCATCCGGATGGTTATCAATACAGCCAATTTTCGAAACTTTACCGAGATTATCAAAAAACCCTCTCCGTTTCGATGCATCAGGACCACAAGGCCGGCGAGAAATTGTTTGTAGATTTCAGCGACGGACTCTGGATTAGGGACGTAGCCACAGGAACACTGATCCCCGTCCGTCTGTTTGTGGCCGTTTGGGGCGCATCGAGTTATCTATTTGCCCGGGCCACGCAGGGAGAAGATTTGCGCTCATGGATTGATGCTCACATCAAATGTTTTGAGTTTTTCGGATGTGTTCCCAAGGCGGTCATTCCGGATAATCTGAAAGCGGCGGTCACGAAAGCTTGCCGCTATGAACCGGATCTTAATCCCACTTATGCCGATCTTGCCGCGCACTATGGTTTTTGCGTGTTTCCGGCCCGCCCGTATCGTCCAAAAGACAAAGCCAAGGTTGAAAACGGCGTCCTTCTGGCAAAGCGCTGGATTGTCGCAAGGCTTCGCAATCGGGTTTTTGAAAACCTTGCGGATCTCAATCAAGCCATTGAGGAGCTCGTGATCGCGTTCAACGACCGCCTCATGAGGAAATTATGTACGAGCCGGAAGGTCCTTTTTCTGGAGTTGGACCGTCCTCATGCAAGCGCGATGCCGGAGCATGTTTTTGAATTTGCCCAGTGGAAAAAAGTGCGGGTGAGCGTTAATTACCATATTGAATTCGAGAAGCACTTTTATTCGGTGCCTTATACTCTGATTCACCGGGAGCTGGAACTGCGTGCTACTTTAACGCTGGTTCAAATCTACAAAGACGGCCAAAGGATCTATTCCCATCCGCGCAGCTTCCAACGCTTTGGCTACACGACGCACAAAGGCCACATGCCGCCTTCACATCAGAAGCACTTGGAATGGACTCCGGAAAGGATCCTGCATTGGGCCGGAAAACACGGCCCGGCCGTTCGGGAAATGGTGGAAAAAATACTCGCCGCTCGTGTATTTCCGGAACAAGCGTATCGCTCTTGCCTGGGGATCATCCGGTTGGCCCCCCGCTTCGGCTCCGAACGGCTTGAGCGTGCATGCCGCCGGGCCCTGGATTATTCAAGTCTCCATTACCGAAGCGTAAAAAATATTCTCCAAAGAGGGCTGGATCGAATTACCGAACTGCCGCCTGTCCGAACAATGATTCCTCACGAGAATCTCCGCGGCCCGGGCTACTACAACCAAGCATAACTTTTCATCAAGGAGGGAATATTATGTCAACATCTGAAACGATCCGCAAAATGAACGAAATGAAACTCTTCGGCATGACAAAAGCGTACGAGGAATTGAAACGAACGGGATCTGGTAAAACCCTTGCCTCCGAAGAATTATTGCAAATTCTGGTCGATAGCGAATCGATTTACCGTCAAAACAACCGCCTCGTGCGGCTTCTTCAAATCGCCAAGCTTCGCGTCCCTCAGGCCTGCCTTGAGGAAATCGATTACACCGTCTCACGCGGTCTCTTAAAATCTCAGCTCTCGGAGCTTAGAAATACGAACTGGATCGATACCGCGCAGAATGTCCTCATTACCGGCCCCACCGGCATCGGGAAAAGCTATCTGGCTTCCGCTCTCGGCCAATGGGCCTGTCGGCACGGCTATCCCACTCTTTATCAGCGATGCCCGAGACTGCTCGGGGATCTGTATGCCTCCCGCGGAGAAGGCGCTTACATGAAACACCTCGCTAAATTGGCAAGAGTCAAAGTCCTCATCATCGATGATTTTGGACTGCATGCCCTCAATGACCAGGAAC
>Ga0172375_10006648_pt1 | contig 16114 bp, 14 predicted proteins | sample LakKiv1m_FD_114537 | JGI IMG/M metagenome (GOLD analysis project Ga0172375, IMG submission 114537) | Freshwater microbial communities from Kabuno Bay, South-Kivu, Congo - kab_092012_11.1m | ecosystem: Environmental > Aquatic > Freshwater > Lake | place: Democratic Republic of the Congo...
CCGACCGCGCATATCCGCGATGATTCCGAGGCCGCAGGCGTCCCTTTCGCTGGCTGAGTCATAGAGTCCCGCGGCGGTCGGCATGCCCGGCTTCCCTTCATTCAATGCGGTCTTGGGATAATTATGCCAAGCGCCTGCATAATTATCCAACATTCGCTTTTCCATATGTAACTGCCGATAGTAACTCCCCGTTTCGGGGAATGCAAGAGGCGATTCGCGCGGGTTTCTTATCTCGAGGCGTGCCGAGAGGTTGTCGGCTAGACGGCTTTCCCCAGCTCTCGATGATGAACGGTGAGATCGATGCCCGCCGCGCGCAATGTCTTTGCCACGGTTTCCACGACCGCCACGGACCGGTGTTGGCCCCCGGTACAGCCTACGGCGATCTTCAGCGACCTCTTCCCCTGCTCGCCAAACGAGTGTTCCATCGCGCGAACGAGGGCCGCAAGGGACTGCGCGAAAGCCTCCGTGCCTGGATGTCTGAACACATGGGCCGCGCAAGGAGCGTCCTTGCCGGTCATGTGACTGAGGGATGGCACATAGTAGGGGTTAGGCAAAAAGCGCGCGTCGACCACGAGATTGGCGTCGATCGTTCCATATTTGAAGCCGAAGGACCAGAGTTCGACGGCCGGCTTTTCGCCGCTTTCGGTGGGTTCCAGGTTCATAGGTCAATGCTCCAGATTCGCTGTTTATGTGAGGCGCCGAGGCTGGCTCAGGGGGATGCGGACCAGGAAGGTCGAGCCCTGTCCCTGTTCGCTCGAGACGCTTATTGATCCGTCGAAAAGGGAAATGATGTCCTTGGCGATGGCGAGGCCCAAGCCGCTGCCTCCGGTTTGAGAGCCCCTTGATTGATCCACTCGGTAGAAGCGCTCGAAAATTTTGTCGAGATCTTCGGGCCCTATGCCGATTCCGTTGTCCCTCACGGTGATGAGGAGCTCTTTCTCGTCGTTGCTCGCTTCGAGCACTATCGCCCCTCCCTTCTGCGTGTATTTGATCGCGTTCTCCACCAGATTGTGGATGGCGTGGAAGAGCCAGGTCTCGTCGCCCTTGATCGCGGGGGAATCCAGCGCTATCGACGTGTCGAGCGTCTGCGCTTTCTTCTCCGCGAGGGGGCGCAATATGGTTATCACTTGGCCAAGCACCTTGGCCACATCGATGGAATCGGGCTCTTCGGTGAAAATCCTGTTCTCCATCCTGGAGAGAAGCAGGAGTTCGGAAATCAGCTTTTTGAGGCGCTCGGTCTCGATTTCCAGGATTTCCAGGCTTCGGTTCTTATCGTCGGGAGGAAGATTGTCGTACATTCGCAGCATCTCGATGAAACCGGAAATAAGGGTGAGCGGCGTCCTGAATTCATGGGATACGGTGGCCACGAAGTCCTTCCGGATATTTTCCACGCGCTTTTTTTCCGTGATATCTTTCACGATGGCCAGCATCCCGATCGGCGATTTCTTCCCGTATTTGCTCAGCACGCGCGAGATGCCGACCTGGATATCGGCGCCGTTTCCGTTTTTTACTTCAAAAGTTTTCTGGACGTCGAAGCCGGCGGAGATCTTGCATTCGGATAGGATTTTTTCCATCACAACGTTGTGCGATGTACTCTCGTCTCCGAAAAGACAGGAGGCGTCGATATCGAGCAAGTCCTCGGCGCTTTTATTGAAAAGAACGATCCTCCCCTCCGTGTCGGTGAGGAAGAAGCCGTCTTCCATGGACGAGAAAACGGAGTTGATGTAATTATTGCGTTCGTTGTTCCTCTTCGTCATTTCTTCGAGTTGAAGCTGGAGCGCCTCGCATCGATGGCGCCAGTCCTCGGGAGATCCCGTTTCGCGGGCGGCTTCGCCCTGGGCGCCGGGGGGAATTTTTCCTTTCATGAGTTGGCTTTGAGCCCGAACCCCCGCACCGTATCGATGTATCCTTCCGCGCGGGGGCTTTCTCCCAGCTTCTTTCGCAGATTCCGCAAGTGAACATCGAGCGAACGGCCCTCCACGGTCTCGGATCCCAGGTCGAGGGATTCCATGAGCTCCTTTTTCCCGACAACCCTATCGACGTTGCGCGCAAGAATCACGAGGAGGGAAAACTCGGTGGGCGACAATTGGATCCTCTCCCCCTTTTTTTCGACGGCGAAGCTTTCCACGTTTATCGCGAGGTCTTGGAGGCGAAGGTCGCCCGCCAAGGCCGCGGAAGAGCCATCCTGATTGGAGCGGCGCAGCACCGCCTCGATGCGCGCGAAAAGCTCGCGCAGCCCGAAGGGTTTCGTGATGTAGTCGTCGGCGCCGAGCCCCAGGCCGATGACCTTGTCGCTCTCCTCGCTTTTCGCCGTGAGGAATATGATGGGAATCCGCCTCGTCCTCTCGTCCTGCTTGAGCGTCCTGCATGTCTCTATGCCGCTCATTCCCGGGAGCATGGAATCGAGGAGGATCAGATCGGGAATTTCGGCGCGGGCGATAGTGGCCGCTTCGTAGCCGTCATAAGCGATGAGCGATTCATATTGGTTTTGCCTGAGGTTCATGACCAAAAACTCAACGATATGCCGCTCATCGTCGACAATCAGGATCCGCTTTTTCGCGCTCATGGGATGTTCCCTTTATACGATTCGAATAGTTCCCGTGGCTAACTTCTCCCCCGTCTCCTTGTCGAAAAGGATGCACTTGTCGCCGGCGAAATCGACGGTGACATCCCCATCGATGGGATAATCGACCGAGCCGAAGACAACCGAGGTAAGCAACTGGGAATCGTGCTGAACCTTCACGATCGTTTCCATTCCCGAGGGAAGGGTAGAGTATATCTTGCCGGGCAGGCCTCCGTCTCCATTCACCCGCACGTTTTCGGGCCGCGCGCCGACGATGACGGGATGGTCGCGCCGCAGCGTAACGCTGCCCGAGACGGGCGTGAAAAGCAGCCGCAAGCCTCTTGCCTCCAGCTTGATTTCGTCGAGATTGACATTGTTGCCGGTTGCCTCGATGAAATTGATCGTCGGGCTTCCGACGAAATCGGCCACGAAGATATTGGATGGATCGCTATACACTCGCATCGGCGCTTCATACTGCTGCAACAAGCCTTCTTTCATGAGGCAGGTTTTCGTCGACAAGGTCATCGCCTCGAGCTGGTCGTGGGTGACGTACACGAAGGTGGAATCGGTCTCCATATGGAGTCGCTTCAGCTCGGCGCGCATCTCGGTGCGCAGCTTGGCGTCGAGATTGCTCAATGGTTCGTCGAGCAGGAGGACCTTGGGCCCGGTCGCGAGGGTTCGCGCGATAGCGACGCGCTGCTGCTGCCCGCCCGAAAGCTCGCTGGGGTAGCGCTTTTCGTATGGCTGTATTTTCAGCGTGGACAGGAGCGCCCGGACTCTCTCCCTTATCTTGTCCTTCGACCATTTCAGGTTTTCCAGGCCGAAAGCGATGTTCTGATAGACCGTCATGTGGGGCCAGAGCGCGTAGTTCTGGAAGAGAAATCCCACATCCCGCTTGTCGGGCGCTATGTCGATGCCCTTTTCGGAAGAGAAGACGAGGCGGTCGTCGATGTAGATTTCGCCCTCGGTGGGAGTCTCGAGCCCCGCAATCATGCGGAGAGTCGTGGTCTTCCCGCAGCCCGAGGGACCGAGGAGGGTGACGAAATCCCCGTCCCCGATAACGAGATCGAGATTGTCGACGGCGATGGATTTGCCGAATTTTTTCGTGACATGGTTGAGTACTATCTGCGGCATATCAGGTCCCGATTCCTTTGTCGATGGATGCACCGGTTATCTTGTTGATGACGGTGTTGAAGATCAGCACGATGGCGACGATGAGAAGGTTTATGGCGTTCGCCCATTGGTTCCAGCCCTTCTCGTTATATTGGAAGAGAAGGGTGGTGATCACGCGGTTGGCCGGCGTGACAAGAAGGACGAAGAGGGCGAGCTCCCTCATGCAGGAAATGAAGGGCAAGAGGTAGCCTGAGAGGAAGCTCGCCTTCTGTATCGGGAAAATGATCCTGGCCATCCGCTTCCACCAGGGGATTCCCATGATGAGGCCGGCTTCCTCGATCTCGCCGGAAAGCTGGAGCATCGCGTTGATGCCGGAGCGCGAGGCGAAAGGCAGGTATTTTACGGCGCCGACCAGGACAAGGAGGGCGAAGGAGCCGTAGAGCGAGGGAATGATGAGGTTCGGCTTGGAGAACATGGAGAGATAAATGGCGCCGAATGCCATCGAGGGCAGGAGATAGGGAAAGAAGGCGAGGTTGTTGACGAAAGCCGCGAGCTTCGTTCCCCTGCCGCGGACAATGGCGTAACCGGCGAGGCCGCCTATCGTCCCGGCGAAGAGAGCGACGATGACGGAAAGCCGGATGCTGTTCCAGAGCGCCAAATACAGATATTTGTTCCGCAGCACTCCCGGTTCCCCACCGCCCACGTCCTCGCTGCCGGGGCCAAGCCAGAACTGCGTCGTGAAATTCTTGGCCGAATAGTCGCCCGGCGCCATGATGAAGGATTCGATGGCGAAGGTGACGAGGGGCAGTATGGCGATGGCCGCGACAAGGACGATCAGCATGACCGATATGGGCTTCCTGAATTTCCGAAGATTGACCGTTGAGCTGTTGGAGCTTTTTCCGGTAATCGTGGTAAAAGACTTCCGTTTGCCGACAAACCATTGATTGGCGGCGAGGATCCCCGTCCCGATAAAGATCATCACGACGGCCATGATATAGCCGTAACCGGGATTGAGTCCGTTAAGGGTTCGGTACAGCTGCGTGGTAAGCACTTGAAAGCGCACCGGCGTGCCGAGGAAAGCGGGCACGGCGAAGGCGCTCATCGAGCTGGAGAACACGAGGAGGAAGGTGGAAAGGATGGCGGGCATTATGATCGGCAGATTGATCCTCGCGATAATCTTGGCCCTGCTGGCCTTGAGGATCATGGCCGCTTCCTCGAGGTTGGAATCCATGTTGCGAAGAATGCCGCCGATGAGGATATAGGCGAAGGGCGAGTAATGTAGCCCCAGCACGACGCTTGTGGGGAAGATCCCGTAGGCGAACCAGTTGGGGGTGGCTATCCCCGTGATGGCGGTGAAAAGCCCCGGGGCTCCTCCCACCAGGCGATTGCGGAAGAAGTTGAGCCATGCCATGGCGAGGGTCCAGGATGGCATGATGTAAGGGAAAATAAAGACGACGGAGACGAACTTCTTGAAATGGATATTGGTGCGCGTCACAAGCCATGCCACCGCCCCGCCTAGCACTATGGCGATAAAGCTGCTGTACAAAGAGACTTTCACCGTGTTCCAGAGCGGCTGATAGAAGAGCTTCAAGCTCCGCTCGCCGTCGAGAAACACCTTTCGCCAGTGAAAAAGCGTTATATCGCCCACCTTCGACTGTTTGACCGACATGATTTCCGAAGGATGGACGACGAAGGTGTCCCTTATGAGGGACAGAAGGGGGAAGAGCGTGAGATAGGCCAAGGCCGCCACCAGGACGACCAGGATGATGTTGTGCGGTTTCTTGATGAAAGTTCTGAATCTGTTGATGCTCTTCACGCTTTCCCCTCGCTGCTAAGCTTGCTCGACGTTCGCTCGCTGCCCGGATCGCCGGGTCAGTTGCTCGAGATAGTGTTGACGAATTCCTCGACTTCGGCTCTGTTTTCAAACAGGAAGGCCGGATCTTCGTTTACCAGCCTCGGCTCCCAGAACGACATGGGGCGATCATCCTTGTCGACGGGGATATTCGGGTTGGAAGAATAGGACCCGACATCCTTGCCCCAAGGCGCGAACCCTTCGGCCGTGAGCAGGTATTCGATGAAGAGCTTGGCCGCGTTTTTGTTCTTGGCGTTCTTCGTCAAATGAAGGAAGGCGGGATACACGAAGCCGGAGAAGGGGACAATCTCGGTCATCGGCGTGAGGGCGAGATTCTTTTTCGCGTCGTATCGGGTTTTCGAATAGACGAAGAGCCCCATCGTGGTGGCCGGTTGTCCCTTGATGCCCACGTTCTCGGAGATGGTCGTGTCGCTGTTGCCGAGAAGGAGCCCATTCTGGAAGAAGCGCTTTATCCATTCATAGCCTGCGTTCTTGGTGGTGAGCGCCAATTTCTTGCCGTAGAGATCCTGATACGCCTTGTCCAGCTTCGCGCTCCATTCGGGAGAAGTGAGCATGGTGAGGAAGTTCTGGTTGACGCCCTCGAGTTTGGGATCCTTGAACTGGACAAGGCCTTTCCACTTGGGCTCGGTGACTTCCCAGACATTCTTGATGACGGGCTTCTGCGTCTTTTCGCTGTTGAAGATAAAGACCTTGTTGATGAATTGGAAGACGAGGGGATCCTGGTACTGCTTGGGGATCACGTTCTTCATCGATTCCGGCACGTAGTTGACGAGGTAGCCCGTGCTCAGAAGCTGGCCGTAAACGCGGCCCGAGTCTTGGGAGATGACGAAATCGGCGCCGGCGATATTGCCGCCGACCTCGCGGGTGACCTTTTCGATCAGTTCCCCATCCTTGAGATTGTAGGCTTCAACCTTGATGCCGTACTTCTTCTCGAACGCGGCCGCGGCCGGGGCTATACGCGAGGTGATCGAATAGACGACGACCTTGCCTTCCTTCTTGGCGGCGGCGACGATGTCGGCGCTTGGCTCGGCCCAGGCTCCGGCGGCCGCGAGGGCCAGAAGCCCCAGAGCGGCGATGAATCTGACGCACTTTTTCATGAAAGCCTCCTGAATGTAAAGATTACGTTAAGAATATGTTAATGCTAGCCGCATATTCTCTATCTGTCAATATTTTTTTTCGTGGTTCCCGGGCCCGGCAAAGCCCTTTTGCGCAGTTCGCCGCGCCTCCTCACCTTGACACGCCAGGGCGCCGGGCAGAGAATTCCCCCCGTGCGCGCCGCCCCGTTTTCCCAAAAAAGCAAACTCTCCATATTCATCGGGTATTACAAGCCGCATTGGGGGCTGTTTCTCCTCGACCTCTCCTGCGCCTTCGGCATCGCCCTGATCGATCTCTCCTTTCCCCTGGTGTCCCGCTATTCCCTGCAGAGGCTCATCCCGAACAAGGCCTGGGCAGCTTTCGCGACGGTGATCGCGCTTTCCGCGGCCGCCTTCGCCCTGCGCGCCTTCCTCCAGTATGTCGTGACCTATTGGGGGCATACCTTGGGCGTCAAAATGGAGACCGACATTCGTCGCGATCTCTTCGTCCACCTTCAGAAACTCTCGTTCCGATTTTACGACAAGACGAGAACGGGCCACCTCATGTCGCGCGTCGTGAGCGACCTTTTCGAAATCGTCGAACTGGCCCATCACGGCCCCGAGGATCTTTTCATCTCCATCGTCACCTTCACGGGGGCTTCCGTTGCCATGCTGATGATCCGATGGCAGCTCGCCCTCATCCTCATGGCCCTGATTCCCCTCATCGTCGTCTTCACCGCCAGGCGCCGCCTGAGCCTCTCCAGCGCTTCCCTCGAAGTGAAACGCAAGACGGCCGGCATAAACGCCAACCTCGAAAGCAGCATTTCCGGCATCAGGGTAACGCGAGCCTTCGCCAACGAGGATTACGAGATCGGCAAATTCCTGGGAGGGAACGAGCTCTACCGGGAGGCCAAGGGGCTCTATTACCGGACGATGGGCGTTTTCCAAGGCGGGATGGAGTTCGCGACCAGTATCCTCAATGTCCTCGTCATCGGCGCCGGCGGCGCCTTCGTCATGGGCGGCTCCATGGATTACGGCGACCTCATCGCCTTCACCCTCTACGTCAACGCCTTCCTCCAGCCCATCAAGAAACTGGTCTCGTTCTTCGAGCAGTACACGACCGGGATGGCGGGTTTCGAGCGCTTCGTCGAACTCATGAGGGTGGAGCCGGAGATCAGCGATCGGGAAGGGGCGGTGGATCTGGGCGTGGTCGCGGGCGAGATCGAGCTGAAGGACGTTTCATTCGCGTACGAAAACGAGATCGACGTGCTGCGCCACATCAACGTGAGGATAGGCGCTGGGCGCAAGATAGCCCTCGTCGGTCCTTCGGGCGGGGGCAAGTCCACGCTCTGCAGGCTTATCCCGCGTTTCTACGAGATCGTGGAGGGCGCGATCACGATCGATGGGGTGGACATCAGGGACATAAAGCTTGCGTCGCTGCGAGGGCACATCGGCATCGTCCAGCAGGATGTCTTCCTCTTCGCCGACACGATCCGGGAAAACATCCGTTACGGCAAATTGGACGCCACCGACGAGGAAATCATCGCGGCCGCCAAACAAGCCCATATCCACGAATTCATCGAAACGCTGCCGGAAGGCTATGAAACCAACGTGGGGGAAAGGGGTGCCCTCTTGTCCGGCGGGCAAAAGCAGCGCATCAGCATAGCTCGCGTTTTCCTGAAGAATCCGCCCATCCTCATCCTCGACGAGGCGACATCGGCGCTCGACACGGCGACCGAACTCAATATACAGCGCTCTCTGGAGGAGCTCTCCTCGGGCCGCACGAGCCTCGTCATCGCCCACCGGCTTTCGACCATCAAGAACGCGGACGAGATTGTCTACATCGACGACGAGGGCATCAAGGAACGCGGGACTCACGCCGAATTGCTGGCGGCGGGGGGCGCCTATGCCGGGCTCTACGAGGCGCAGTTTGGTTTCAGGGAATCCTTCGACTGAATTAGCCGTCGCAGCCCGAAGGGAGGCGATTGAGCGCCGCCGCCGCGAATTTCCCCACCTCGCTTTTCGCCGGGAGCAGGCCGATGAGGGTGCCCGGGCCGCCGACACAGCCGCCGGGACAGGCCATGCCCTCGACCACGTCGGCTTGGACCTTCCCTGATTTAATATCCGCCAACAGGACACGACAATTGCGCAGGGTGTCAGCCTTCGCCAAGGAGATCCCTTGCATGCCGAAGCGTTTTTCGGCGGTTTCGACGATGGCCCCGCCCACGCCGCCGGCAATGGCGTAGCCGCGTCCCAGGGCGCTTGCGTCGCTGGGGAATTCGGCTGGGTCAATCGCCGAGAGATCGATGTCCTTGGCGACGAAAATCGCCGCCAACTCCTCGTAGGTAAGAACATGGTCGACGAAGGGCCGCAATTCCGCTTCGAGGGCTTCCGCTTTTTTGGCGATGCAGGGGCCGATGAAAACCACGCGGGCTTTAGGATCCTTCTCCTTGATCAGCTTCGCGGTTTCCACCATGGGGGTGAAGCTTTCGGCGATGTTGACGGCGAAGTCGGGAAAGTGCCGGCGCGCCGTCATTACCCAGGAAGGGCAACAGGATGTCCCGAGGAAGGCCCCGCCAGCCGCGTGGCCAGGCGCGTGGCTAGGCGCGTCGCCTGGCGCGGCTGACGATGCCTCCCTCTCGGCGAGTCGCCTCGCCAGAAGGAGGGTGTCGCAGTCGGCGCCGAGGGCGACTTCGCGGACGCCGCGGAAACCTATGGCGAGGAGGCCGGCGGCGATCGCTCCGGGCGAGGCAAGGCGCCCGAATTGCCCGACGAAGGATGGGGCGAGGAGAGCGTAGGGACGGCCGGTCTCCGGCCCCATGAGCTGGCGCAGAATCTGGACGAGTTCGGTCTTGTCGGAGATGGCGGCGAAGGGGCAGGAAACCGTGCAGAGCCCGCAGTTGACGCACTTGGCCTGGTCGATCGCCGCGTAGCCATCCTCGTCGGAATAGATGGCATCGACGCCGCAGGCGGCCGCGCAGGGCCTGACCATGCGGGTGATGGACTGGTAGGGGCAGGCTTTGACGCATTTCATGCATTTCACGCACTTTTTCTGGTCGATAAAGGCCTGACCGCCATCGGGGAAGGAGATCGCGTTTACGGGGCAGACGATGGAACAGGGGTGGGCCATGCAGGACTGGCACATGTCGGTGACGATGACCTTGTCCTCGGGGCATTTTTCGCAGGCCGCGGTTATGACGTTGACGATCGGCGCGGAGAGCACTTTCCTGTCGGTGAAGGCTTCGCCGATTCCCGCTGAAACCGGCATATTATTTCGTTCTTCGATGAGAGGAAGCCCGAAGGCGAGTCTGATGCGCTGCCGCACGATGGAAAGCTCCCTGTAGGAGCAGCAGCGATAGCTGGGCTTGCCCATGTCGATGATGTCGAAAGGCAGGTAGTCGATATCCTCAGGCTTTTTCCCCGCGAGAACGAAGCGCGTGATGCCCGCGAATACTTTGCGCCGTATGTCGGTGCAGGGCGTGTAAAGCCCGCGCATCCTTTCAAAGACTTCGGGCATCGCCAGCCTCCCCGGCCTTGGGCAGGCCGGTGATTTGAGCCAGGACAGCCTTCTCGATTTCCTCGATCACCGATTCAGGGGTAGCGTGCGTGATTCTTTTTTCGCCGATCTGCACGACGGGCGATTCGCGGCCTCCGGCGCAAGTTTTATCCATGCAGCGGACGCCTTCGATCTCGATGAAATCGATCAGATCGATGTCGGCCTCCAGCATCTCGATGAGCGACTCGCCGCCGGCGAAGCAGCAATTGGTGCCGACGCAGACCTGTACGCTGATGCGATCCATTTCCCTATCCTCCGTCTGAAGGCGGCTTCAGCGGCCTGTCAGAAATGAAAGATCGGCCGTGGCGGCCCAGCCCGCTCCCGCATAAAGCCTGATAACGTCAAGCCGTTTGTTTTCATGCTTCCATTATACCTTGCTTTGTCAAATCGCGCATAAGGCATTTCATCGAAGAGGCTTCTCTGTCCGTTCATTCTTTTTCCCGCCAATACACGTCCGAAAAGAGGCGCGTCTTGCAGATGGCGACGTGGGGATTCCCGTCCCGGTCTTTATAATGGACTTCGAAACGCGTTTCGCGCCACTCCTCGGCCATGATCTCGACCCAGGGAGTCCACTTTATCCTCGTCACCGTGCCTGACTTCTTCTTGACTTCCTTCAATACCTTTTTTCTGCAGACGATGAGATAGAGATAGGACGTGAAACATACAATATACAATGTTACAGCCAGCTCAATTGGCATGGAGTGCCTCTTATTACATGAGTTTTATGATAATCAATGATAACAATACATTATTTCATTCACGATCTCTTGGGCGCAAGGGAAATCTTTCAATAATTGCGAGAAATATTGAAACATGATGTGTTTATGTTTCAAAACGCGCGTTTCCTGTGCTTGTTCATGACAAGGATGAGAGCAGGAACGATGATTGACAAGGGACGAGCGGAGTGGCAAGCTGGTTAAGCAACTTAACAGATAAGTTAATTAACATTAGGAGGCGCACATGAACCCAACCGAAAGCTCGCTCGACAAGGCCGTCGACAGCGTCCTGGATACATTGCCCCCCGTATGGGATCGCATCCGAAGCAATCTGCGCGTCGGCGCGACCAGCAAATTTGACATTAGCCTGGAGCAGTTCCATACGCTTCGCCATATCCGCAAGGGCTTCTGCCACACGGGCGCGCTGGCCGAAAAGCGGCAGATCAGTCGCCCGGCGATCAGCCAGGCGGTGGCTGTCCTCGTCGCGAGGGGCTTGGTGACGCGCGTCCAGGAAAGCGGGGACAGACGCCTCGTGCGCCTCGAGCTGACGCCCTACGCCAACGAGGTGCTCGACGAGAATTCCAGGCAGAATCGCGTTTGGACGAAGGGGAAGATGGCTACCCTGTCGCGGGAAGAGACCGATTGCCTGCGGCAAGCGATGGATATATTGAAAAAGACCTTCGCCGCCCCGGAAGCGTGAGAAGGCGGGCGGCAAAAGCATGAACGACGTCAAGAAGCTTTTCCACTTCGTCAAACCCTATTCGAGGAAAGCCCTCTTCGCCCTCGCGATGTTGGTGGCCATGGTCGCCCTTGATCTCTCGGTGCCCCGGCTCGTGGCGAGGATCATCGACAAGGGCATCAAGCAAAAGGACATGGCCGTCGTGCTTTCGACCTCGGCCTTGATGCTCTGCATGTCTGCCTTGAGCGCCCTGGTGGCCGTGCTGAACAGCAATTCGTCCATCCGGGTGGCCGAGAGCGTGGCGCGCGACCTTAGGGAGGCGATTTTCGTCAAGATCCAAGCCTTTTCCTATGGCAACCTCGACCGCTTCTCCACGGGCAAGCTGATGGTGCGCCTCACGAGCGACGCGAGCGCCGTGCAGCGTCTCGTCCAGGTTTCGCTCAGGATCGGCACGAGAGCGCCGCTCTCGATGATCGGCAGCATCGTGCTCATGTTCGTCACGAGTCCGACGCTCGCGCTGACCATGGTGCCCATCCTCCTCGTGAGCGCCGTGGTCATCATCGTGTTCAGCTCGAGGATGGAGCCGCTTTTCCGCGCCGTCCAGCAGAAACTGGATCGGCTCAATACCGTCCTTCAGGAGAACATCGCCGGCGCGCGCCTCGTCAAATCCTACGTGAGGGCGGACAGGGAAGCGGAGCGCTTCGGGGCGGCGAATAACGACCTCACCGACGGCACCGTGAGGGTCATGCGGTTCATGTCCTCGATGTCGCCGGCGCTCACCAGCTTCATCAACATCGGCATGGTGCTCGTCATCTGGCTGGGCGGCGTCCAGGCTATCGGCGGGAAGCTTTCCCTGGGTCAGATCGTCGCTTTCACGAACTATCTTCTCGCGACGCTGAACCCCCTCATCATGATGACCCAGCTCTCGAACACCTGGGCCAACGGGCTGGCCTCGGCGAAACGGGTCAACGAAATCCTGGATGCCAAGCCGGATGTGATCGTGGCCTCTGATGCCGAAGTCCTGCCCGAACCCGTCGCGGGTGAAGTGAGCTTCGAGGCGGTCGATTTCCACTATGACGGCGATTCGGGACAAGCGGCGCGGGCTGTTCTCGAGAATATTTGCCTGCGGGCCGAGCCGGGCAAGACGATCGCGATCCTGGGGGCCACGGGCTCGGGCAAATCGACCCTCATAAACCTGATACCGCGATTCTACGACGCCTCGCGCGGCAGCGTGGCGATCGATGGCGTCGACGTTAGGCGGCTCAGTCAAGATTCACTTCTGGGCCATATCGGCATCGTGCCGCAGGAGACAATCCTTTTTTCGGGCACCGTGCGCGACAACATACGCTACGGACGCCCTGGCGCCGCCGAGGAGGAAGTGATCGCCGCGGCCAAGGCCGCCCAGGCCCACGATTTTATCCTCGCCCTTCCGCGGGGCTACGACACCCGTGTCGAGGAGCGCGGCGGAAATCTTTCGGGGGGACAGAAACAGCGCGTGGCCATCGCCCGGGCTCTGCTCGAGCGCCCCTCCATCCTCATCCTGGACGACAGCACGAGTTCCGTGGACGTGGAGACGGAAACGAAGATCCAGGCGGCCCTCGATGACTACATGAAAGGCTCCACCCGCATCGTCGTGGCCCAGCGGATCAGCACCGTACTCAACGCCGATACGATCATCGTCCTGGACCAGGGGCGGATCGTGGCCGAGGGAAGGCACAAGGAACTCCTGCGCTCCAGTCCTGTCTATAAGGAAATCTATGATTCCCAGCTGGGCGGAGGTCCACGCGAATTGAGGAGCCTGAAGGGAGGTGAGCGCCATGGCCTATGAACCGACGCCCATGGGCAAGGATATCCGCACGAGCATGCAGCGCCGCCCGAGCCAGCCGGGCAAGATCGAAAAGGCGAAAGATCCGCGGCTCGCCATGGCTCGCCTCCTGAAATACCTTGTTCCATACAGACTATCCCTTATTCTCGTCACGGGCTTCGTCCTCGTCTTCTCCCTTCTGGGCTTGGGCGGCCCCTATCTCATGGGCCTCGCCATCGACCGCTTCATCGGAGGCAAGGATATCCCCGGGCTGATCAAGACGGCGGCCCTGATGCTGGGCGCCTATCTCCTCTCCAACATGTTCCAGGTGATCGCCAACTGGCTCATGGCCAGTGTCTCGCAGAGCGCGCTCAGGCAACTTCGCTCCGATCTCTTCGCCCACCTCCAGACCCTCTCGATGGGCTTCTTCGATACGCACGCCGCAGGCGGCCTCATGAGCCGCCTCACCAACGATATCGACGCCATCAACCAGGCGGTTTCGCAGAACGTGATTTCCCTCCTGAGCGGCGTCCTCACGATGACGGGCATCCTCGTCGCCATGTTCGCCCTCAACCACTGGCTTGCCCTGGCGAGCCTCATCGTCATCCCCATCATGACCTGGTTCACGAGATTCGTGGCGAGGTACACGAGGAAGGGATTCCGCGACTTGCAGAAGAATTTGGGCGATCTCAACAGCGTGGCCGAGGAAGCCATCGCCGGGCAGAAGGTGATCAAGGCGTTCAGGCGCAACGATGCCGCGATCGCCAGCTTCCGCCAGCGGAATGAGGCCGTGTTCCGGTCCGCGGTCTACGCCAATTCCTACGCTCTGCTTCTCATGCCACTCACGGGGGTGCTCGGCAGTTTCTTCGTGATCGTGCTGGCGAGCCTGGGAGGCTGGCTGGCCCTGGAGGGCCTCGTGAGCGTCGGCATGATCGCCACCTTCATCAACTACGGCCAGAACTTCGTTTCGCCCCTGCGGCAGCTAGCCAACCTCTACAACTCCATCCAGGCGGCCCTCGCCGGCGCCGAACGCGTCTTCGAGATCATCGACACGGCGCCGGAAGTGGCGGACCTCCCCGAGGCCTTGCCGATCAAGGCTATCCGCGGCGATGTGCGTATCCGCGACCTGCGGTTCGCCTATGCGCCCGGCACGCCCATCATAAAGGATTTCAGCCTCGACGCGGCGGCCGGCCAGACGATTGCCCTGGTGGGACCCACTGGCGCCGGCAAGACGACCATCATCAATCTTCTCACCCGCTTCTATGAGGCCCAGGGTGGAGTCATCGAGATCGACGGCATCGATATCCGAAAGATGAGGAAGGCCGACCTGCGAAGGAGCCTCGGCCTCGTCCTCCAGGACAACTTCCTCTTCGCCGACACCGTCATGGAAAACATCCGCTATGGACGCCTGGAAGCCAGCGACGAGGAATGCGTCGAGGTGGCGCGCATGGCCGAGGCAGATCATTTCATCCGTCAGCTTCCCCAGGGCTATCAGACCAACTTGTCGGAGAGGGCGGGCAACCTGAGCCAGGGGCAGCGTCAGCTGCTTTCGATTTCGCGCGCCATCCTGGCCGATCCCTCAATCCTCATCTTGGATGAGGCGACGAGCAGCGTGGACACCCGTACCGAGCTGAAAATCCAGAAGGCCTTGCTGAGGCTCATGAAGGGGCGAACGAGTTTCGTCATCGCGCACCGGCTCAGCACCATCCGCGACGCGGACAAGGTCGTCGTCATCGATAAGGGCGAGATCGTGGAGGAGGGAAGCCATCAGGAATTGCTGGACAAACGAGGCTTCTATCATCGCCTCTACCTGAGTCAGTTCAAGGGCAACGAGATTTAGCCCTGGGATAAATGAACTTTGCCGTTAAGGCTTATTCAGTATAGCCCAATTGCTGAATGAAAAGCGGCGCCTCGTCCTTCGCGAGTTTAAGGGCTTCGATGGCATCGCCTGCCTTGAGCGTATATTGCACGATGGAAGCCAACGTAAAGGTCGAGGCGGTCAGCGCAATGTTCTGGGCCGCGAATCCGGCGGTGGCATGCGCCATCTGCAGGAAGAGCGCAGGATTGGCTTTTAAAAACGAAGGCGTCAGCGCAGTATCCACCGTATAGAGGATGAGGGCCGAGGCCGCGGGGATGGCCGCCGGGGAGATCCGGGCGCGCGCGTCACTTCCGCCTATGAACTTAAGCTCGTTTTTGTCGGCCACATATTTCCAGCTGCCCTTTCCGGTCAGTACATAAATGTTGATATATACATTGTCTCCCGAGAAGGAAATGTTCCGGCCCGCTTTGGTCGCGCTCGTTACGGCGTCTGCTTCACGGATCCCGAGACCCGACCATAGGATCGTCGACAAATCGGATAGAGGTATCTCTCTCTTGATAAAATTTCTCGATACTCTGCGATTTGAAATTGCGCTGATGAGGTCGATGGAGCTTTTCGTCGCAGGCGCGGGAAGCGAAATATTCTGCGCGGACAAGGACACCGTCGAGATTACAAGCAGAAGAATTACGAGTGCTTTTTTCATGCAACGCTCCTTGATAAGGCTCCGTGAACCGCCCCGGGTTTACCGGAGAGCCAATTATATGAGCCCGGCTCCTAAGGCCAAGACTTCTTACTTAGTATACTACAATTCTTCGAACTCCGCTGCCGAGTCTCGTTCGTTTTGGCGAACCCAACGCCGGAGAGTCTCCGTGGTACAGCCGATTTTGGATACTACGGCGGTAAACCAGGCGGTTCACA
>Ga0172375_10006649_pt1 | contig 16111 bp, 8 predicted proteins | sample LakKiv1m_FD_114537 | JGI IMG/M metagenome (GOLD analysis project Ga0172375, IMG submission 114537) | Freshwater microbial communities from Kabuno Bay, South-Kivu, Congo - kab_092012_11.1m | ecosystem: Environmental > Aquatic > Freshwater > Lake | place: Democratic Republic of the Congo...
AGGTCGGCCCTGTCTTGAGACTGGGCAGCGATGGGCTCGGCGTTGGTGAGCCTCTTTTTTCGTCTCGGCACAAGAATTTCACAGTGTTGGGCACGCTGGAACCGCGCAAGAACCACTTGCTCGTCGTAGACGCATTTCAGATCCTTTGGGAGAAAGGAGTTGATGTTGAACTGACGTTTGTCGGTCGTTTGGGTTGGATGGCGGGAGACGATCAAGACCGAATCAGGCAACTCGAGCAAGAGCAACCTCGTTTCAAGTGGTTCAAAGAATTGAGAGATGACGGAGTAAGAGAGGTGATTCGAAACAGCCGTGCGACAATATACCCTTCGACTGTCGAGGGTTTTGGTTTGCCTCCCCTGGAAAGTCTCGCTTTAGGCGTTCCTGTCATTGTCACTGAGCTGCTGCCGAGTATTGAGATGATTGAATCCTATGGACAGATCCGGTTATCTAGTGTGACCCCCAAAAGTATCTGTGATGCCGTCCAAATTATGCTGGATCATGATCAGGCCAGGGCCAAGTATGAGGAAATTAGAAATTTAAGGCTTCCTAAGTGGACTGACTTGGCGTCAGATGCTGAAACGTGGATTCAGTCTCATATTACTTCTCAAAGCTAATCAAGAGTCATATGGTCACAGAAATCGTAATTAAGATACTCCGCAGCACGTATTTTGCTCTTTTCTATGAGGATGGTGGTCACCACAGAGGACAAGAAAGCTCGGTGCCGGGAAAGTCCTCGTTGTACGGGGAGATTCATTGTTATGCGGTTAGGGCCTTTCGGAGAGTTGTTCGAATCATCTTCCCTGCCCGAACGAGGGATGGGCTTCTCATTTGGCTCTTGAAGAGACACAGGGGATTTCGCACGCCACATTCACGACTCGTGAACAAACTGCCTGAGCCGATGAATACTCTGCCCCTTGGATTAAATATCATAGGCTTTCTTAGAGGAGAATTGGGGATGGGTGAAGCAGCCCGTTCGTCCATAAGAGCAGCTCAAGCGGTATCCATAGATGTTAAGGGTATCGAATATAAGTGGAGTATCAGGTCGAGAAGTCATGCAAGTCATGATGCAAGAACACAAGGGCCAGATTACAGAATTAACTTGTTTCATATCAACGCCGATATTTTTCCAACCTCACTGGTCTTATTAGGGCCTAGATTTTTTCAGGGTCGCACAAACATAGGTTATTGGATGTGGGAGACAACTGATATTCCCGATGAGAGGATGCGAGCCAGTGTGTTCTTGGATGAAATATGGACTCCCTCAAAATTCTGTCAGAAAGTAATCAGTAAGAAGACTCAAATCCCGGTAAAGGTTGTCCCTATTAATGTTGAACTCCGCATTAAGAAAGCTGTTAATCGCACAGAATTGGGAATTCCTACCGAAGGTTTTTTGTTTCTCTGTGTAATGGATTTTCTCAGCGTAGCAGAGAGAAAGAACCCAGTCGCAGCGATACAATCGTTTGAACAAGCTTTCGGGAAGAGTTCCGCACAAGCACGGCTTATTTTAAAAATACATAACGCTAGTCATCGACCGGATTTTATGAAGGTCATACACGGTTATGTCGAGAGGTCTTCATCAATACTTCTCCTCGATTCTTGTATGGAGAGGTCCCTTCTAAATGACCTCATCAACAATTGCGATTGTCTCGTTTCTTTGCACAGGTCTGAGGGATTCGGGCTGGTGATAGCAGAAGCTATGTATTTGGGTAAACCGGTCATAGCGACTGGCTGGTCAGGGAATATGGATTTCATGTCGGAGGAAAACTCGTTGCCGATACGATACAAATTAGTAGAACTAGAGAAAGACTATCCTCCGTACCAAAAAGGGACCTTCTGGGCTGATCCAGACATCGATAATGCTTCGGAGACCATGATTCGTGTGTCTTCTGATCCCGACTTTGCAGTTTCATTGGGACGTCGAGCACGGGAAACTGTGCGGTCCCAGCTGTCTCCCAAAGCGGTGGGTACGATCATTCAAGAACGTTTAAAGGAATTAGTTCAAAACAATTAAGGCCAGTGACAAGACCTGTTTTTCGGTAGACATTTTTCTCCTCGGCGTGACCTGTTTTATTGGTGTGAGACTTTTTTGTGGACATACACGGATTCAACTACGTATTATGAAATATGAGGTTAAGAGAATCCGTTGTTGGCGAGAAGTCAATATCGGTAAACGAAAGCCCCTACAGGATGGTTCGTTACCACCAGCCAGCAAAGTCTGGAGGTTTATCGGTGGCGTTATCAAAAGATTACGTAAGACGTCCTATTCTCTGCCTTGTATTTTTGGCGCTCGCCGCCTTTTCCCCTGAAAAAGCTCCCTTGGCTCAATCCACAGAGACCGCTCTTGATACCGTCCCAGTGAAAGTATTAAAGGTCGGTGCGAGTCAAAGGGCAGAATTATTGACCGGCATGGGTTCAATTTCATGCCCTAAGACATTTGATTTGGGCTTCGACGACACGGGAATAATTTCGGAGATCTTGGTTGAACCCGGGGACATGGTCATGGAAGGTCAGATTTTAGCAAAACTTGATTCTTCAGTTTTGGAATCGGAGAAGAGAGCCATTCAGGCAAAACTAGCCTCGGTGGAAGCAGAACTCCGGTATTACGAGAGCGACCTCGAAAAAAAAGAGAGTCTTTTTTCAAAAAATGCTTTGTCCGATAGTGAATTCAAGAAAGCGACGCTTGAATGCGAGAAAGCCAAAGCCAATATGGGATATATCAAGGCTGAAATTATGACGGCAGAATCAAAGCTGAAAAGGAAAATACTGTATGCTCCCAGTACAGGTTTGGTGACCGAAAAACATGCTGAGGTCGGTTCTGTAATGATGCCGGGCTCCAACAAGGTGGTGTCTCTCATTCAGTGCAGCAAAGCTTGGGCCGAGATCGAATTGGGAGAAAAGCTGTTCGGGTCGATCCGGCCTGGAATGCCTGTTAAAATCAAAGTAGATGCTTTGGGAGGAAGAACCTTCACTGGCGAACTGGTCAGAGTCGCTCCCCACATAGACAAGAAGAACAGGACCTTCACCATTAAGGTAGAAGTGGACAATTCGAAGTGGGTTCTGCGGCCTGGCATGTTTGTCAGGGCGGAAATAGATCTGTCTTCCGACCAAAAGCCGCTTTGGATTCCGAGAAAAGCAATCCATAATCTGGATGCGTCTGGATCTGGATCGGTTTTCATCGTAAAAGACCGAGTCGCTCTACGCAGGCCGGTGCAGGTAGGAAAAACAACTAAGGAAGGGGCTGCCATTGTAAAAGGGATTGGGCTGGGAGATTTCGTCGTCGTCGAGGGTCCGGACCGACTATCAGATTTGGATGAGGTGACCGTGGAGATGGCCGAAAACACGGGTCTCCTCGATGAATGATATCCTACGCCACCCATTGGCAATCGTGGCGACCTTTTCATTATTCATAGTCGCAGGAGCCGCTGCATGGTTTTCTCTCCCTGTCGAACTCTTCCCCAGTCTAAAATATCCCAAACTGGTCATCATAACCTCCTTCGGCAACGCCTCCTCTGAAGAGGTGGAGTCTATTCTCACCCGACCTGTAGAAGAAGCCGTGGGTACCGTGACCGGCCTGCGATCAATGACTTCAGTCTCCGCTGAAGGTGTTTCCTCTGTAGAATTGAGGTTCAATTGGGGCGCCAATATGAGTAATGCAGCAGCGGAAGTGCGAGAAAAACTTGATCTAATCTCAGATGAGTTCCCAAGAGAGGTAAAACTTCCCGTTGTTGTGCAATATGACCCGACGGACACGCCCATAATAACATTAGCCCTAACCGGATCTAAAGATTTATCGGCCCTTTATGTCCTGGCCAAGTACAGTCTGAAGCCTGATCTAGAGACAGTGAATGGAGTCGCAACAGTAAGAATATCTGGTGGGTTAACGCCAGAAATTCAAATCTTGGTTGATAGGGGGCGCCTTGCTGCACATTCCGTTGATCTTAAGCTCGTTGCAGATCACGTGGAAGCAGCCAACATAAATTTCCCCGGAGGGAGTCTGTTTAAGGGGCCTTTGGAATTGCCTGTCCGAACGGTAGGACGATTCAAGAGCCTGGACGACATAGGAAGCGTCTCCCTCGGCCGGGGCAAGGAGGGGGGCGTCATTCAAGTCAAAGACCTGGCAGAGGTCGTTTCCTCTCATGCTGATCGAACCAATCTCTGTCGGGTTAACGGAAAACCGGCTGTTCTGCTCGGAATTATAAAGGAAGCCTCAGCAAATACAGTGGAAGTTTCACGAAGAGTCTTAGCGCGGATGGACGAACTCCTTCCCCGCCTCTCTGCAGGAACGGTCTTGCACGTGATTGAAGATGAAACACCTTTCATTGAAAGGGCCCTGAAGGATTTAAGAAACGACATTTTGTGGGGCAGCGTGCTCGCATTTGGCGTATTACTCTTTTTCTTGAGAGATATGGGCAGCGCAGCTTTGATCATGCTGGCGATCCCCGTTTCCGTAATTTCGGCGTTTGGCTTCATGTGGGCCTACGGAATGACGGTGAACATGATGTCCATCGGTGGAATGGCACTAGGTGCGGGGATGCTACTCGATTGTTCGATAGTGGTGCTGGAGGCTATCAACAGGAAGAGCGAACAAATCAGAGACAGGCTTGTCGCCGTCTCAGCAGCAGTCAATGAAGTAGGAACAAGTGTTTTGTCAGGAACAATTACCACACTTGCAGTCTTGGTTCCAATCTTGTTCATGACCGGAATGGCCCAGCGTCTTTTCAAGGACTTTGCTTTTGCCATGTCAGTATCTCTATTGTTTTCTCTTCTGGTCTCAGTACTTCTGCTCCCCGCAATTATGGTATGGGGAAATACGTCCGAAGCCTCACACAAAGTTACAAGAAGAAGAGCCTCAACCATGGAGGCCGGATATCGGCACTTGTTAGCTTTCTCCTTGAATCATTCAGCCATGATCTTAACGGCTTGGGCAATTCTGGTGTTGGCATCCGCCATCACGATCTATGGTGCTGGTTTTGAGTTGTTGCCACCGTTGGAAACGGGTCGCTTCGGCATGAACGTTACCCTGCCGCCCGAAAGCAGTCTCGACAGTGTTGGAAAAGCCGTCGCTCAAATTGAGGATGAACTGAGCAACCTGCACCAAATAGACAGTTATGTTGCCATAGCAGGAGCTCAACAGAATAAGGAAGACCGAGGCGCATCCGAGGACCCGGGCAGACCCAATGAGGCGCATATATTGATTAAGCTCAAGTCCAATTACTCAGATTCGAGTGCGGTTGATAACGTCGTACGTGCCCTAAGGGCACAAACCCAGCACCTTGAGAACGTCAAGATTGACTTTGTTATGAACGAGGGACCTCTTGCGCGCATTTTGGGAAGCAAAGGCAGCCCGGAGATACTACGGATCTCAGGCGATGATTTGGGCATCTTAGGAGAGGCTGCAGACCGCGTAACGGAGACTCTTGAGAAACAGGATTGGGTCAAGGACCTGTACGGTGATGGGAATGTCCGGACGGAAAATCTACGCGTCATGGTGGATCGATACAAGGCGGCGGGTGAAGGCGTAACAGTAGATGACGTATCAAAGGCGGTTCGAGTTGCCATAGAAGGGAACACGGTGGGCAAGTTCATCACCGAAAATCAGGAGAAGGATATTCGAGTCCGATTGGCCTCCAAACAGGGAACTACGCTTGAGGATCTGAAAAATCTTCCTGTTCGAGCAGCCCAGGACAGGGTGGTCTTATTGGGCCGCATTGCGGATGTGACAAAGGGGAAAGGTCCTCGTGAAATCATACGTTCGGACAAACGCAGAAACATTGTCCTTCATGCAAATTTTCATCAGATTGCTGCTGCAAAGGGTTTTGAGAAGGCTATGGACTTCGCAAAGACGGTGGAATTGCCTTTGGGTTATGATGTGACACCTGGCGCTGCACGATTCGATCTGATGGAGTCTTTGGGAAGCTTATCCCTGGCCATAGCCCTTGCCGGGATGCTCGTGTACGCTATACTCGTAGTCCAGTTTGAGTCTCTTGTCTGGCCACTTGTGGTTTTTACCGCTGTCCCCGTGAGTTGCATAGGGCCGGCGATAGCCCTTCTTTTCACGGGCATGCCCGTAAACGTGTTAGTGGTCATAGGGGGCATTGTACTGATAGGAATTGTCGTCAACATGGCAATATTGATGGTCGCAACGATAAACAACCTCCGTAGGAGTGGCATGGATTTGAGATCTGGGATAATTCATGGATCCGCCATTCGGCTGCGCCCGATTCTTATGACCACGGCGACAACCGTTTTCGGAGCTCTGCCGATCTGTGTTGCCGCAGGTGCCGCCAACCAGTTGAATCAACCACTCGGCCTTACCGTTGTGACAGGACTTCTGGCCTCAGCTGCATTCAAGCTCATCGGTCTTCCAATAGTCTATTCCATTGTTGCCAAGAGTCGTTGGGGTGCTGTTGGAGCATAAGAAATAGTCCTCACTGTGGGAAGCAATGACTTCTTTCATCCTGAACAGGCCTTTGGGCACCTTGACTGCCTGTCTGTGCCTTGTGATTCTCGGCCTGATCGCCTTGACGTATATGCCGATAAACCTTTATCCACGAACACAATTTCCGGTACTGACCATCAGCACTATTCTTTCCGACAGCAGCCCCGAAGAAATAGAAGCCCTTGTGACCAAGCCCTTGGAGGAAGCTGTAGCCGATCTTCCTGGTTTGAGGAAGATTCAGTCTCTGTCACAACAGGGGGAGTCAGAAATCACCATCCAGTTTCACTACGATCAGAATATCTCGGAGAAGGCCTTAGAGGTGCGGAGCCGCATTCGCCGGATTTTCCCTCTGCTGCCCAAAGATGCTCGATTCCCTGTTATTACGAGGTATGATCCATCGGGCTCTCCTGTCATGGTTCTTGCGATTACGGGAAAAGGATCACCAGAACAAACGGGTCTGTGGGTTTACCACAGCCTGAAGCCTCGACTGAGCCGCATTGACGGAGTGGCAACAGTCAAGGTTTCAGGTGCTCCGAGGCCCCAGATCATTGTCGACTGTGACGTCGGTCTTCTGAACGCTCAATCTCTTTCGATCCACGACATCTCCGAAGCCATCAGGTGTGGTCATCAAGCCCTTCCTGCGGGATACTTGAATACCGACACAGGAACCTGTCTCTCAGTGGTGACCGCCGGGAAACTGATCGATCGAGAAGACGTCGTCCAGCTACCAGTGAAGGCAAGTGGTAAAGGCTCAGTCATCAAAGTAGGAGAGCTGGCCCAAGTAAAGGAGGCAATCGAGGGCACGAAAGAAATAGCCCGTTACAACAGAAAGAACCTGATTAGCGCTGCCATATACCGGTCCACCGACTCGGATTTAAGGATGCTCTGGCGGGACGTGGAAAGGCTCCTTGATGATATCAGGAAAGGACCTGATCCGGGAATCGAAATAAAGATCATATCAAATCAGGCTGAAGAACTGGAGGTTGTTCTTGATAGATCGAAAATCGTCATCGGCCTCACAGCTCTCATTACAGGGATTGTCCTGTTCGCTTTCCTGGGCAACGTGAGGGCAACGCTGATTGTTTTATCCGCCATACCCTTTTCTCTGGGCCTAGCAATTCTCCTCATGAAAGCCTTCGGAGTGACATTTGACATCTTGTCCTTGGGAGGCCTCACCCTCGGGCTTGGTATCTTGGTCGACAACGCCATAGTTGTCTCGGAATCCATCTCCCGGCGTTGGGGCGAGAAATCGACTATGAAAGAGGCAATCTCAGCTGCTACCAATGAAGTGGCTCTTCCCGTCTGTCTTTCCACGATCACCACGGTAATAGTGTTTGTCCCTGTGGTGCTGGTCTCGAGGGAAGTTCGTCTTCTTTTCGTGGGATTTGCCTGGACGGTTGCCGCCAGTCTACTGGCTTCACTCATAGCGTCTCTCGTACTGGTACCTGTCCTGTTTCAATCGTTAGTTCCCGATGCTGCTAAGCTAAAATCAGAAAGGTCTCTGCGGGCATTTTCTGTCATTAGGCAACAATACGGGGCGATACTCAATGCGCTCGACAAGCACCAAGTAAAACTTCTGGTCCTTGTGTTATTGTTCCTAGTTCTTGGGCTCATATCGGTACGAGGACTTTCTTTCAGAGAGACCTTGACCACCGAGGTGAGGAATTTTCAAGTATTTATGGTCTTGGCACCCGGAACATCTACAGAGACCACAGCCGCTGCAGCCACTTCAGTAGAGGAGCTTCTCTTGCAGGCGCCGGGAGTTGAGGGCGTGTATACTGAGGTTCAAGGAAATCAGGGTCGCTTTACGGTATCGGTTGCCCCCTTGCGGTCATGGTGGGGCAGTAATCTCATTACTACTGAGGATATTAGGTCCGTGCTCAAGGATCAGAGCAGCACACAATTTCACGTCGTTCCATTGGGGCAGCGGCGGGACGAGGCAAAATTGACGCTGAACATTCAGGGCCCGAGTTCAGAGCGTCTCATGTCAATACACGATGCGGCTCGTCAGTCATTGCTGCTTGTTCCGGGAATCAAGGACGTAATGATTCGGCAAGGAAATCCCTCGCCGGTGCTTGAATTTCCAGTCAGTCATGAGGCTGCGGGCTTTCGTGGAATTCAGGCCAAGGAGATCGCTCATCACTTGAGGGCACATTTGACTGGGCCTGTACCCGCAAAACTGATAGGAGGAGAACGGACTACTCAAATCCGAGTCAGAGCATTGAGGAGTCGTGAGGAGGGATTGGATGCCGTAGGGAACAGTGTTGTCCTCAATGATCGCAGAGACATGGTGCCATTCATGGAGCTTGTTCAACCAACTACGAGACTTGCCATGACCGAGCTTCACAGGGAGAACCGTCGTCCGGTCTTGAAATTGACACTCCTTCTTGACAAGGAAGATCCACTTCAGGCCGCACAGCACGTAAGAAGAGCATTGGAAACACTCTTGGCCGGTTCCGGTTGTGACTACAGCTTCGGAGATGAAATCCAGGACATCATGAGAACCCGAAAAGAAATGATTCTGGCCGCAGGCGCTGCGGTCGCCCTCATCTATTTGGTCTTGGTCGCTGCGACAGAATCTCTGTTGCAGCCATTACTCATCATGACTGCTGTACCGATGGGAGTGTCAGGAGCCGTAATTGCCCTGAAGTTACTTGGCATCGCCGTGTCTCTCCCCGTTTACGTCGGCTTGTTGATCCTATGCGGACTCATAGTCAATGTGAATGTGATAATGGTTTACACGATGAACCGATTGGTAAGAGAAGGTGCTTCCCCGCAACGGGCAGCCAAGGAGGGGGCGCAAAAAAGAATCAGGGCTGTGCTTATGACGGTGCTGACTACCTTTTTTGCTTCTCTCCCCATGATGCTGGATCGTGGGCCCGGATCTTCACTGTGGTCTCCCTTTGCGCTTACCCTGGCCACAGGATTCATAACCGGTGCACTGTTCTCACTCGCTATTACACCCGGTCTCTATGAAAGTTTGCACAGATTTACACTCTACTCCATGCAAATCAAAAATGCTGCCAAGAGTCTACGGTGTCTTGGGAGGTAACTTCCCATCAGCCGCTCCAATAGCCTTTTCCTCCTGATCCAGCTGCTCAAGTAGCTTCTTGGCGGGTTCAAAGTCTGGCGCCAGCGCTCGAGCCCTCATCAGGTGGCTTCGGGCACCCTTCTTTTCCCCTGCGGCAATCAGTATCTTGGCAAATTCCGTGTGGTAGACACCGTAACGCGCCTCGCCAAGAAATATGGTCTGGAATTCCTGAAGGGATTTCTTTTCTTCCCCGGTCATGGCGTATACGCGAGCCAAGTCAAATCGTACGTCATCTTTATGCGGGGTGGCGGCTATGACGCGCTCCAAAAGCTCCCTGGCCACGGCCAATTTCTGTTTATCAAACGAATATATTCTGCCCAGCATCGCCGTAGCATCCAGGTTGTCGGAATCCGCTTGAAGGGCCTTCTTCAGTTCGACCACGGCACGTTCAAGGTCCTTCCTGTAAAAATGAGCCATTCCCAAAAAGAAATGGCCGTCCGAGGAATTGGGAAACTTCTCTACGCAGTTGCCAAAAGCCTTGACAGCGTCATCGAGGTTCCCCTCCTGCGCCAGCTTGTGTCCAACTGCGAGGCACTCCGCAAGCGCAGGATCTTGGGGCCGGGCAGTCATTTTTTGCAGTTCTCCCTGGGTAAGCCCCTGAGTAACCAGCGAGAACACCAGGCAGGTCGTCAAAATTGCAACATATGAATGGGTCGACCATCGCGAGCGACGCCACATTTGATTAACAAGCCATTTTTTATACATATAGTCCTTGCCCTACAATTATTTCCTGACACACTAATTCCGACTTCGAGGGAACTGTCTAATACAGGGACAATGTCCCCTATAGACCAAATGATTTTTCGAGCTAGCATCAAGCACTCATGAATCAGGCGCCACGTCCGCTGACGTGGTGGTTTACTAAACTTAAGTACACTTAGTTTTAATTAGATCCTGCTGTAGGCATAATAGGCTTGCACCATTTTGCTCCAGGGAATGTTTGTAATGGGGAAGGCCCATTTCGGGTCCTCTCCAACAAGTTGTGTGGTGTCAGACCTGATCTCCCAACCGTTGGTGATTTGAGCATAGCGCGCGTAGCCAACGTCAAGATCTCCAACGAGACAGACGACGTGCCCTACCACTTCTGGGGAGACGAAGTTCCCGAATTCCGAAACTAGACGAAGATCAATGAAGAGGTTCACCTTCCCCCCATTTTTTACAAGGCCGAGCAAATTCTCAAGGGATCTGTTGCTTGGCAGGCCCCACGTTGCGTTCACGCCCCCCGAACCCGGAATTATCGTTGCCATGTAATTTATCAAGTCTCTCGTCTGGGCAGCGGTCATAAGGCCACATTTACTCTTTTCAACATTGTAAGTGGCCCAGCCCTTAGCTATCGCAACGTCATGCCAGCTTTTCGTCCAGCCCACGTAATTGCCGGTAAAGGATGAGAAGGAATCAATCGACGCAATTATCCCGCAGTTCGCGTAGTCTCCCTGCTCCCTTTGCACCACCCACATATTGTTCCCGAACGCCCGTACCTCATGATTGTAGCGATTATCCCAATCTTTGTTGCTATAATCCCACGTCTCGGTTCGCGTTATGCATCCCGGCTTCGGGGCCACCGGGAGCCAGTAGAGCCACGACGATACGTCACGGGTAGTGCTTCCCGTGTAAAAGACGATGGCTTTGGAAATCAGGGTTTTGTCGCTGATAGTGTAGTTCGAGGCTGTCCACTTGGTGTTGTAAGCACCTTCTAGAACATAATCGTACAGGCAGACGCTCGAGGTGCCATAATTGTCAAAGAGCCCGAGTACCTGAATACTATAATTACATCTATATTGCTGATCAGTACTAACAGACCAACTAGCACCATTTGGGGTCGAGACGTAACCCCTCAAATAGCCATAATGATCCTTATACTGGTAGGACCATATGCTGTCCATCTGGTGCCAACCGCCGTCACCGATAAAAGATGTAGCGCGACCGGCAGCCCCTAACGCCCACCAATCGCCAACATTACCATGGTTCCACCACTGGCCGACGTTATACTGCAAGGCAAGCCGAGTCTTGCCCGAGTAGTTCCACTGGGCAGTGTCGTTTGATGTGTTGTAGCAATACCACCACCCATTCCTCATGTCGTGATAAGCTCCGTCACCCACAAAAGCTGAATAACCGTTGGCAACGCCTATTCGTCCCCATACGTTCCCGCAGTCCCACCACTGGCGGACATCATACTGATAAGCGAACCGAAGCTTACCCGAATCATTCCAAAGCGAAGTGTCATCTTTCAGAATATACTGATACCACCATCCGTTTCTTAGATCATGGTAGTTCCCGTCCATTATGTACGACGACGACACATTCCCGAGCCCCAACCTGCTCCATGCATCGCCGCCAAAGGTCCACCACTGCCCGACGTTCCACTGATACGCAAAGCGCATCTTACCTGAATAGTTCCATTCTTCAGTATCAGTGCCGGTGGTGTAGCGATACCACCAGCCATTCCTCATGTCGTGATAAGCTCCGTCACCCACAAAAGCTGAATAGCCGTTGGCAACGCCTATTCGTCCCCATACGTTCCCGCAGTCCCACCACTGGCGAACCGAATACTGGAAAGAAAAGCGGAGCTTCCCGGAATCATTCCAGAGCGACGTGTCATTGGACACGGTGTACTGAAACCACCATCCGTTTCTTAGGTCATGGTAGTTGCCGTCCATGAGGTAAACCGGAGCGACATTCCCGAGGCCCAGCCTGCTCCATGCATCCCCCCCAAACGTCCACCACTGGCCGACATTCCATTGATACGCAAAGCGCATTTTACCTGAATAGTTCCATTCCTCCGTATCAGTGCCGGTGGTGTATCGATACCACCACCCCGTCCCCGTGTCCTGCCATTGACCGCTGTAAGCATTATCATGTCTCGTCCATGCCTCTGCAGGCACACAGCAGACGGTCACAAGAAAAAGGGAAACTATGATTATGAGAATGCTGGTTGAATAGATCGATTCACGAAGGTTGTGACGTCTCATGATACCAACCTCCTGACTGAATGGTAGTTCTAAATTGTGAACTCTGAATCTGGAGACTGCGGCATCACTGAAGGTAATGAAATTTATCCGAGGAAAAAGTCCCTATGGGCTGCCGCGGGCTCAGATAATATTTCTGGGATTTTTGACAAAACCTCCTTTATATAATTCTATTCCATGTTACATGTAAAACTTTTTCTGCCATTTGTCAAGGAGAAACGGCCACGGTTCCGTCAAAGTCTTTTTTTGAGGAGGGTATTTAGTGATGTGTCAGGTTGTTATGGAGATCTGACAGTGGGGTATGAGGATGCGAGATGTAGTAATCGGTATGTTTTGAGGTTTGATGGGGGTCCTTTTGGTGTTTTTTGGGCAGAGGTTTCCGACAGGTGATTTTTCGGTCACGGTCTCAGGGATGTATGAGAGGGTTTGATTTAGAGCCCGATAAGTTTCAGGGCGAGGTGGCTCTTGTAGGCAAACCCCCGGAGGGTTTTGGCGATGTTGGTGGTGCCGCATCTGCGTAGGATACTGATGACGAGATTTCTCAGGGAGGCCATGACGCGAGGACCAGAGCCTGTTCGGATCTGGGAGCGGTCTTCGTCGAACGTGACGTCTCTGACCCAGTGGAGTCTGTTTTCGATACTCCACTGACCTCGATTGAGTTCGAGCAATCGTTGGGGGTTAGCTTGCTCAGGAGAGAGGCTGGTGATGCCGTAGACGGTTTCGGAAGATTCTCGTCTTTTCGCCAGGTGGTATACATCACGCCGGATGCAAAAGACCTGTTGGACATGGGGAAAATCCAAGTAGTCGTTGAGTTCTTCACTGGTCCAGATGGAGCGGGTCTCAATGCGTCCGTGGCCTTTTTCTGTGGTGTGGTGTTGGGCAGGAGAGTCGGTGAGGTTGAGATCTTCGATATCTTTCTTGAGGGAGGGCTGATTATCTTTGACCGTGAAGAGGTAGTCCGCTTTTTTTCCCCTCGACCAGGTAGCTGGCCGTTTCGCGTTGGGTATGCATGGCATCCATAGTGGCGATGGTTCCTTCCATGGGTACCGTTTCGAGCAGGTGCTGGACCCTCTTGATTTCGTTGGTGGTGGACGGTACTTCGGTTTGGGCGACCACGGTTGCTTCTTGATGGAGAAATGCCGCCAGGAGGTGCACTCGGTGACCGTCGTTGGTACGGGCTCCCTTCAGGCTTTTGCCATCCACAGCGATGACGGAGCCTGTTCCAATAATCGACTCCATCCAGCCGGCGATTGCCACGTCCACTGCTTGTCCATTGACAGACCTGAGGAAGCGTCTGATGGCTGGTTCACTGGGTGCTTGATAGAGCGTTGTTCCCTTCTTTTTTCTGCATCCCAGTCGTTTGAGCATGTTCTGGGAACATGCTTTACCCCACTGTGCGATGGCATCAAAGCTACGCGCTCCGCACGCGAGGGCACAGATGGTGATGGAGAGGATAGCCAGCCGGTGGTGGCGTATTCCTCGGGCCATGCGGCACTCAGGGATGGTCAGAAGGGACTTTTGGAGGCAATAGGCATCATTTTCAGAGAGCTTCATGGTGGTGAGCCTCGGTCTGAGTGGCGGTTGAAAGCCTGGGTCGGCAAGCTTCCGGGAAGCGTCTTTTTGAAGAGGTCTGACAAAGACCGATTTGATCCGGCCGTGATGGACGTAGATGTCATGATGTTTGGCAAATCCTTTGGTGTGACCCAGAAAGGTCCAACCGGCTGCCCGATAACACGTTCCTCGATACAGCTCGGGGTCGACAAACGTTTCGGCAAGCCAGACAGGATGCCCGTGTGCATGGTGCCAGTCATCGGAAAGTCGTCTGAGATTGAGAGCGAGAATGCGTGATGCCAAATGAGGCACTCGCACGTCCGGGAGGATCAGGAAACGGCAGTTATTGGCAAGCAAAGGAAGTCTTTGCATCTTAAGGGCCGGCGTCCATCCGATCCATTGATCTCGTACTGTACACTTGAGAGCGGCACTGGACCAGCCCAACAACGCAAGCCAACGGTGCTGATACACTGCGATAAAACGCAGCGACTCACCTATCATACCCTGGAACCCAAGGTAGTGATGCTTATGCATGAGCCGATCCCACAAAGCCCACTCAGCAACAGTAGCAGGACGAACTTGAACTCCCCGGACAAGGGCTCTTCCTTCAGGGTTTGCTGCAGATGCACAAAGATCCATGCCCCCCTGAATAGCAAATTCTCCAGACAATGTCCAGAAAAATATGCTAATACGCAAGATTATAAAATGTTAACTCCAAGCATGACTTGGCCCTGGAGAAACGGCAGGAGAAACGGCATGAGGTTATTAGCACATGGGATATGAGAGGGGTTTTTGATTTAGAGCCTAATGAGTTTCAGGGCGAGGTGTTTTTTTTGGCCAGCAGGGCTGGAGACATGGTTGTCGCGGTCAGGCTCGAAGGCCCTAAATAGTCTCATAATGGCTTTTCGGGACAAGGGATTTTCTCTGGCGGCCTTGAAAGCCGGTTTTGTCCGGATGAGCTAAGGAGCCGTTTTTAGGCGGTCGGAGTCTTCACTTCAAAAGGTTATACTTGATAATGCACCATAGCGCTGAGAATACAGAAGAATGTCTCAATCCGCAACCGTTATCTGAGTGACGGAGTGGGCTGACTGCTTCAGAATAAGTGTCGAGCGAGGAGAGGCACGAACAGGGGAATTACCAGTCATGGTGGTTGTTCTATTCTGCGAGAGTTGGAATACCCAACTGTACATTAGGAAGGGTGGCCAGATGCGTTGAAAAAAGTATACGGGAATTGAAAACCTTTTCAAAACAGCTAAACTTTTTCCACGCAAGAATAAAGTGTCACATAGGCAGATTTTCCAGGTCGGCCAGACTTGTCATAAACCCAATTCTTGGGGGGGTGTGGCAGTTGTCAAAAAGAAAAATGTTGCATGTGTCGGAGAGTTGAAAGCAATTTCGGGAAGCAGTACCCTGTTTTAATTTTTCCCATTCGCGACAGCTAGCCTATCGCTCTCTGCGATGCTTCATGCTCCCCACGTCGGGCAAGGAGGATCCGTTATGTTGCGGAAATACTGTTGCATTATGGCTGTATTTGCGTATGCAGCTTACTCAATTCTAGGGCTGGGTCTCATTGTGTGGGCACAAACATCTGAGCCTCTGAGAGCACCAATCAATCTTTGGGAAGGTTTGCAGAAAAATGCTCCCTCCGTTCCCCAAAAGGAGACGGTACGGAATCCCATAATGGAAGATCTCTGTGATGCCTGCAACCGTGGAGATCTGGCTAAAATCAGAGCTCTTGTGGGTGAGGGCACAAATGTAAACGGCCACTGCTACATGCCGATCGGCATGACACCTCTCACCTGTGCAGCCCAGCGGGGACACTTTGATGTGGTACAGTGGCTTCTGGATAACGCGGCTGACGTGAATCTCAAGGACAAGAATGGTCATACTCCCCTTTTTGCTGCAGTACGGTGCCCTACTGGTTATGGGCGGGCGGAGTATTGTATGAAGATAATTGAGATTGTATTGAAACGCGGAGCTGATCCCAATGTTCAGGACCTATTAGGAGGCACCCCTCTGATGGAAGCCCAGAAAGAAGGCAGGCTGGATAAAGTGAAACTACTG
>Ga0172375_10006651_pt1 | contig 16107 bp, 18 predicted proteins | sample LakKiv1m_FD_114537 | JGI IMG/M metagenome (GOLD analysis project Ga0172375, IMG submission 114537) | Freshwater microbial communities from Kabuno Bay, South-Kivu, Congo - kab_092012_11.1m | ecosystem: Environmental > Aquatic > Freshwater > Lake | place: Democratic Republic of the Congo...
ACTTCCTATGCTCCAATACTTCCGCTATTTATATCTATTGCCCATATTTTCCCTTCTTTTATCCGTTTCGAAATCCAAACCGATTATTCTTTTTGGTTTTTTATTTCTTTCTTTTATCTCCCTTCTCAATTCCAATTTTCACAGAGAAGACTGGCAATCTCTTGCCAAGTCTTTGCCTCAAGACGCCACCGTCTATATGATTCCCTCTTTTGCCGATCCCCTTAATTATTATCGTCCCGATATAAAAATAATCGATATTCGTCAACCAGTAGAGGTTTGGCTTGTCCAAACTCTCTTCATAGTTCCTTATGGTTTTGACATCTTTGGTTTCAATCACACCGATTTATTATCTTCTCAAAACTTGTTTCTATCTAGTACCCAAAACTTTCGCCAAATTAGCTTCGAAACTTGGCAACCAACTCTCTAAACCCTTCGAAAAAGGCCTTTTGCTTTTTTAATTAGACCTCTTCCTAACTCAACTAAATTTCTTCTAGATGAATTATTTAAGTTATTAATTTCTTTTTCGAGTTGTCCTTGAGCTTCAGGTGTAAAACCAACATCCATTGCTTCGTTTATAACGGCTGTACCACACCCCGGATTATTAACCACAACATTCACCAAATCATTTATTGGATTTTCTCCGCTAGCCAAATCATATATTGTCTTTTGTGATATTGGACAAACTATTTTAATCATTTTTTATTTTTAAATATTAAGATTTTATATCTTCACAGTCACCCAGCGAACAGCAAGGTCCTCCAGGTGGACAATCTCTCATTAACTCAAACAAATACATAGATGGTACTATCAACATTGGTCCTGGGGTCACTCTCCCTTTAGCTACTTCTTCTACAAATTGTCCAAAACTTACTAATCCGGGTTTAGTAGCTACCCACTTTAAAAAGTGATATCTCATAGACCAATATAATATTTCTGTCGTAGACGGTGGTTTATCTCCAAGCCATCTTTGTATTCCATTTCCCAAATTTTCTCTTTGTATAGCAACTAAACCTTCTTTTACTATCCTGTTGGCTAAATCTCTCACACCATCATCATTTAATGCATGTGTTGAAATTGGCGCTCCATTTTCGGCTGAAATTATTGTATACCACGTTTTGTCGCCGATTTTAGTTGCAAAAGTATAAGCTTCTTGCAAAGCCCCCGCACCTTGTCTGTAAAATATTTGACTTTCTGGATTATTAACCACATCCCAAAGCCAATACTTTGCTCCAATTAAGTCCCAAGGATCTATACCAACCTCTTTTAAATGATGCGTCCAGTGAATTTGGACTGTCAACCACCCCTTCCTATCAAGATTAGCTTCATTCAACCAATGTGTAGTATTCTGAAAAACTCTAGATACTTGATCCAAAAAATTAGAATCAATCGGAATATTTATAGGATTACTATTAAACCCAATTCCAATCCCTTCTGGCAAAAACTCTTTACTTTGTAAATTTAAAAGTGTGTAATCTGGATTGTGACAACTTAAAGCTATGTTTTCTGGAAAAAACATTCCAGTTTCTTCAGGCAACATATTTAGTCCTTCCTCTCTTATAATTTGTTCAACCTCCTCTCTGTTTACTGGACTTAAATTAAAATCCTTCCAAGCAGCTCTCATTAGATTTGTATAGTCAATTTCACCAGCATCACTCACTCTTGTTCTTGGCTCCACAGGAGACGTTGCACAAGCCGATAGTGCAAGACCTGCAATGGCAGCAACACTTTTTATCATAAACTCCCTTCTAGATATTGAAAGCATAACTAATTAACCTATATAATAAGATTATACACCAATTATCTATTTTTTCAACCAATACCCCTCATCCCAATAATACAATTTTGTCATATCGGTGGGGTATTCTATTTCATTTACTCCATCTTCTCTCAATTCAATTTTGTCTTTTTTCTCAAACATTCTCCAACCAGAGTCTTTGTCATACTTTTCCCCATCAGCAAAATTCATAAAACCTTTATAAAGCACTCCAGTCCTAGCAAAATTAACCTGTGCTTCCGCCAAACACACCTTATTAGCTCCTTTTTCTAATGGATATCTTATTTGCAGTGGGTCATCCTCCCAACCGCACACCGGACAAATTTCAAAATTAAATAGGCCGTCAAACACTTTGTGTCCACAACAGACACACGTATATTTACTTTTTCTTTTAGAATTCATAATTATAAAAACTTAGCTTCAGTCTTTGTTCTTCGCTAAGACCGTCTATTATACCTTGTTTTGTATATAAATTAACATATTCACCTCTTCTTTTCAGTCTGGTGTAGTTATCTGCCAGATAATCCTCAAAACCAGGGAGATCATTGTTTTTACCTGGATATACCCAAAAATCAAAATTTTCGTTATTAAGACTTTTTTCAACCTCTTGTCTCATAAAGTCAATATTATTCATCCATTTATAGAAAAAAACAAACCTGTTTGGTGGAGTAGTTTCCGAGTGCCAATAAATTAATGGTTTATCTGGCACCACAAATACCTTGCTTTTATCATTCTTCATAATCCTAATTGGTTCAGCAATATCAATTTGTTGAGAATAATGCACATAATAATCAGTATCCAGATCTCTTTTTAGAAAATTGTTATTTCTGTATCCATATATCATATATCCAATCACTAAAATTGGTATAAATATAAGTTTCTTTGGCACTATCTTTATTGCTGTCCATATAACCATAGCTATCCAAAGTAAACCATGAAATCCATCAAAACCAGTTTTCGTTATTTCTTGTCTTCTCGTATCTGTCAAAATTATCAAAAGCAACAACAAAATCGCTTTTAATTTATTCTTTTTGTATAGACTAAAAATTCCTATCCATAAAATCACCAAAAATGCCTTTATCGTTATTGCTTGGACATCAACACTTTTTTCAAAAATTAAACTTACCAACCTTGTTGCAGACGACCACCAACTTCCATTATCCACTTGTGGCACATAATATTTCAGGTTTACCAATATTGCATCATTTATATAGTTTTTGACATCAATTGTTGGTAACAATATCAACCAAGGTATTAATCCACCTATAATAATTTTTACAATCTCTTTTTTATTTTTCTTTTTTATCCACAGTTTAATTAAAAATAAAGCCAATACTATTGGCCACAAAGGCGCCAGTAAGATGGATACGAAAGATACGCATACCGACCACCAAAAATTATCAAAATTATCATCAAATATCTGACTGACACCAAATACCAATGGATAAATTACCAAAGATTCAGGCAAAAACATATTTTTAAAATATGTCACACTAATTGTTTCTATCGCCAAAATTGCCAACAATCCTCTAAATTTATATTTAAATACTAAAAATAAACACCATCCCATTGCCCACAAAGCCATAAATTGTCTATGTCTCTTTACTAATAGATAAATAGTATTAGGTTCGCTTATTTTTTGAATAACTCCACTAATTACATACGCTCCGGGTTGGTGATGACTAAAATATTTTGAATATAGTTTAGTTCCGTTAATTAAATATTTTCCTATCAAAAAATAATCTTCCTCGTCTACAAAACTGATATGTAAAAAATGTTGTCTATAAATCCAATAAACAATCAAACTTGTCGCTATTCCCAAAATCAGCCATAAAATAGATTTTCCCTTCATCAAAAAATTATACTTCACTACCCCTCAAAAGTGGTTTTCTCCACTCCTTTGGCATTTTTTCAATAGCATACCTTAGTGCCGTTCTGGGCATTACATCTTGATTCTTAACTACATATTTATAGACTTCAGAAGGATATCTGTCAGCCACCTCTTTAAGAAGCCAGCCATAACCTTTTTGTACCAGATCGTCCTTATCTGTCATCAGCAGATCTGACACTTGAAAGGCGTATTTAAGCTCTTCTCCACCTCTGGCAATCACATAAATCAGGCTTACTGCTGACGCTCTTCTCAACCATCTGTTTTTAGCCTTAGACCATTTGCTAACTACTATTTCAATTTTTGAGGGGTACTTATTTAAAAAAGCTCCCATAATGTGTGTACAAAAATCATCACAATGTGCCCAATTATTGATATATTTCACAATCCAGCCTTTAAATCTGACAAAATCACTTTTTTTGTATTTATCCCTAAGTCTAAATATCCAGTCAATTGCCACTGTCTTTTCCTCAAAATATTTACTTTTTAGTAATTTTTCACACAGTTCAAACAGTTCTTCTTTAGACAAATCTATAACTACTGCATAATACATTCTGGCAATTTTTCTGACATCTGGTGTTCTCACTCCCATTATTTCCACTTCTTCCTTAAAATATCTTGTAGCTCCTATTTTATACTCTTCATCAATTTTTCCAGCCAATTCCTGTCTTATCTCATCTATTATATTTCTTATCACTAGCCTATTATACACAGTTCCTCTTCAGCCCTCGTTATTCCCGTATACAGCCACCGTCTCCATTCATCATCATTCATCTTTGAAAATCTCTCTTCAAACAATATTACCTTCCGTGCTTGAGACCCTTGGGCTTTGTGTACCGTCAATGCATATCCAAAATCAAATAAATCTCCTTTAAGATATCTGCCTCTTTTTTGGCTAAAGTTAATTCCCTCCGTTTTTCCAAATTGGTCTTTAGCAACCATCCCAGAGTAGTAGACTCCATCATCCATTTCAATTTCGGCTTCCCACCAGTCATCATTTTTACTGTCTATTACACTTATTATTCCTGTCATTCCGTTAAATATTCCAGCGCTATGATTATTTCTTAGGCATATTACTTTATCGCCATTTCTTGGCTCACTTGTCTCAAATCCCAAATTATTTCTTATAAATTTATTTAGTTCTACTCTAGTCCTGTTGTAGCCACACAGTACCATCGTATCTTGTTGATAATTCTTTAGCTCTTCTTCGACTTCAGAAGCCACCCAGCTGTCTCTTTTATTAAATTTCTTTATCCCTTTTCCGTATACACCCGGGGGTATTATTCCTTTTTCTCTGGCCCATATCGATAATTGAATTATTGGATTATCCCTTGCCTGTCTGTGTATTTCAATTAGTTTTAATAGCGGTCTTTCCATTAGATTAAACCTGCCTTCAATTGGTGGCAGTTGCCCGTGGTCACCAACCGCAATCACTAGTCTATTAAAGCTCAACAAATCTTGCCAAATAGGTTCCGACACCATCGATGCTTCATCTATGATTATCAAGTCTTGTTCTACTATTTCTTTCTTTTTCCAACCAATTATTTCCTTTTTATCATTAACAATAGGTGAGTAGATTAAAGAGTGTATAGTTCCAACAAAATCTTTTTCTCCAATTACTTTTTGTTCTTCTAACTTGTTTTTTAATACTCTTGAGGCTTTGCCCGTATAGCTTACAAATGCCACTTTTATTTTCTTATCTACAGTCTTTAGTTTTTGTCTTAAAATCGCAATTAGTGTTGTCTTACCTGTCCCGGCATATCCTCCTAGTGTTATATATTGGCTATTTTTGCTTCCATACCAGTTAAGCAAATTTTTCAACGCTAATCTTTGATCGTTCGACAGATCCACTTCTTATTTTACCCTACCAATAGTATTTTCCCGATTTTATTTCTTTAAGTTGTCTCGCTCTGATCACTAACCTTTTATCTTTGTCAATTATTTTTCTTCTACCCAAGATCTTTCTTCCACTTTTATAAACTGCTTCTCCCAAGTGATACAAATAATCTCCTCTTTCTTTATTCTTGTTTGATAGTTTATAAGCTTTCTCAATATTTTTTACTGCCTCATTGTAATCATTCGACAGTCTACAAACTTCTCCCATTCTAAAATAGCCCGAAGCATACATATCTTTTATTTTATATTTATTAATTATTTCCAAACTAGATTTTGCACATCCAGTCGCTAGTTTTAGATATTTCTCATTTCTTTTTCTGGCATATATATGTTTATAAGTCAGTACTTTTCCTTGAAGTGCATCGGTCACTTCAACCCAATTATTTTCACTTATATATCCTTCGATAACTTTGTCGTATAGTTTTATAGCTTCCCTAAACTTCTCCGTTTCCCTTAATTTTTCCGCTATATAGTGTAGTTTTTGCATCTTTTTTCACTATGACTTACTATCTTCGGTACACAGGTACATTTAACTCTTGACATATAGTCAACATTTCCTTTTCTTCTTTTTCAGAAAAAGTATCAAAGTCTAGCTTTAGTGTATATAAAAGGTGTCCTAGTTGTTCGGTATTAGTCATGTGATAAAAATTAGATAGTTCTGTATCTGCATCTCCCCCACCATTATGTAATCTATTTAAGTAAGTTAAATATTTAACCCCTAGTCTATGGCCAATTACATATCTTCCAGGAGTAATACCAAGAAAATCATTGCTATAAGCACCGGCTTGGTCTTCAAATAGTATTCTGTTGACTCTTTGGTCAGCTAGTCGGCCTAGGTTTCTAATTGACTGTGCCTGAAAAACATTGTATTGATCAAGCACTGCAATCAATTCAACCATTGCCGGTTCTGGTATTTCCCCGTACATTTGAAAATACGAATGACAGTACATAAAATGACTTACTTCTTCAATTATTGTGACATATCTTTCGGTATCGGCACCATTAAGTCTAGATAGTGGAGTTGACCTTGACATTTGATTTAAAAGCATATCCGAGAATCTTATAACAGCCACTAGTTGACCATCTTGCTTCCAAGTAACTACCGACCCTTCCGCATCAGTCGACACATCATGTCCAGTAAAACTTTCAACTAAATTCTTTAACTCTTCAGGAGATTCATCCCACACAAAACATTCTGGGCAAGGCAATGACCTGTTTCCATAAATTTCTCCAATATCACTACCCACTTCAGCAACAATATTTGAGCATATACCTACTTTTTCTTTGTACCAATTTAATAATGGTTCACCATTCACTTTTCAATTCTAACACTTCCCCCACTTGCCAATACTACCACAGTCCCCACCAATACCAAAGGCCAAAAAATTACAGATATTATTATCGCCCAAAGCAACACCACAGACATTATTGTTTCTCCCTTTTTATTCAAAAATACCAATTTTCTTTTTTTGCTTTCGGTAACTAGGTCTTGGACTTTTTGACCGTCTATTTCAAATTCTTTTTCTGTTTTTGTTTTTTTCTCTTCCATAAACTAATTATACCCCACCACAAACTACTCTTATCTAGAGTAAAATAAGCCATGAAAACAAAGAAATTCACTATTCTTCACAGTAACGATATGCATGGCGATTTCTTGGCCGAAATTGCTAAAGGTAAAAAAGAATTAGTTGGTGGTTTATCCCTTCTTTCAGGCTATATCAACAAAGTCAGAACCGAGGAAGAAAATGTTCTCTATGTTATTTCCGGTGACATGCTCCAGGGATCTCTTATTGATTCCGAATTTAAAGGCATTTCTACCATCGAAATCATGAATTATCTGGCTCCCGACGTAGTCGCTCTGGGCAATCACGAAGTCGATTATGGCCTGCCTCATCTTCTTTTTTTGGAAAAAATGGCCAATTTCCCTATAGTTAACGCCAATCTTTACATCAAGAAATATAATAAAAGGCTGATGAACCCTCACCTTATCATCAATAAAGCTGGTTTCGATATCCTTTTTACTGGAATTTTAACAGAAAAAGTCATCGACTCTCTCAAAACCGACGCTCTTATTGGTAGTTTCATTTCAATCGAAGAAGCTAGTCAGGAAGTCGGCAAAATTTGTTCTGCTTACAAAAATGATGATATAGACTTGACTATTCTCTTGACTCATATTGGCTACGAATCTGATTTAAAATTAGCCTCTCTCCTAGATCCCACCTGGGGTGTAGACATGATCATTGGTGGTCACTCTCATACAGTCTTGGACAAACCCGGCCATGTCAATAATATTTTAATTGCCCAAGCTGGTGTTGGCACCAATCAAATCGGCCGTTTCGATATTACAGTTGATGATGACACCAATAGTATTGTTGATTATAAGTGGAGCCTAATTCCCATAAACAATAAAATTTCTCCCAAAGATAAGCAATTAGAAAAATTTATCAATTCTTTCAAAACCCAAGTTGACCGTAAATACAACACTCTTTTGACCAAGTTTGCCAAAGTTCACACACATCCTCAAAGAGAAATCGAAACCGATCTTGGCAATCTTTTTGCCGATTCTTTTGCCTCTATTTGCCAATCAGATATTGTCTTAGTTGGTAGTGGCTCTATCCGCTCCAAATCATTAGGTCCCTTGGTTACCCTTAAAGACTTTATGGCTTGTTTTCCTTATGACGATAGCCTAACCAAATTCACTGTTACAGGTCTCGATCTGAAAAATATTTTTAGCCATATTATGCGCCCCCAAAATCGGGACGGGGAGGGTGAATGTTATCAGGTCAATGCCAATATTTCAGCTATTTTCAGTGAAAAAAGCAAAAAACTAATTAGTCTGCGCTTCAAAGGAAAAGAAGTTATTGAACACAAATTATATACAATAGCCATTCAGGGTTATCATTACAAAAATTGTCAGGCCTATTTAAATATTTCTGAAGAAAATCTTTTAAAATCAGCTCCCAGTAAAGTCGTCACTACCTCCGCTCAAATTGCTCTCGAAGAATATTTTCGCACTCATCAAAATTTATCTGCCTCCCTTTCCAATCGTCTTGTTTATCAGAAATAATTAAATTAAAATTTTCTCTTTCGCCTCCAACCCCCAACCACTACCAACTAAAACCACCCTTTTACCAATTTATTTTTCCAGTCTATTATTATCATCTATGTTAACCTGTATATATGAACGAAAGCAATTCAAAGATTGAAGGTTCCGAACAGCAAAGCCAAATCTCAGAAGAAGTAAAAAGATTTTTTAATCCAGATAGTATTATCCATGTTTTTCCCGAAAATCTAGGTTATATGATTGAAACGACCCTGTCGGATCGTAGATACATTCAAGGTGGTCAAAAATTAACTCTAGTGCTGAGTCCCAAGCTAAATATTATTGAAGATATAAATATAAAAGACGAAATTGCTCCCGAAGATTATTTCCCCGGATACAGAGTTTTAAATATTTTGACTGGAAATGGTGAATATTTAGAACAACATGAAAATGTGTATCTTTGCCCTCCCCGTTCAGATAAACATGATCAGGATGAAGACGAATATGGTTTCACCAGACAAGATCAGATGTTCTTTCGTCAACGTTATGAAATTATATTAGCTCAAAAACTTCATACAACTGATCATTTAGCTTCGCTTATTCATGAACAAGGACATCGTCTAGCCAACACTGATATTCAAGATGATCTATTAAATGAACTCATTGAGCCAGCTAATCGTAGGCATAAATCACGTTTAATGTATATTTATGGTGGTAAGAATTCTCCACCACCTGATTATCCTCAGCCGGTAAAGAGAGAACAGGAAATACTTCTTCAATTGTTAAATGATGAAAAAGTAGCTGATGTACAAGCTTTGTTAAAAATAGCGGAAACAAGAAAAAGAGGTATTGATTTATTTCCCAACGATCCCCAACTTTCAACAGTCAAAGACCTATATAGAGCTGCTATCGCCACAGGAATCTATCCACCAATGTGGGATATTTTATCCGATCAAATCGATATCATCATGAACTTTGATTAACAAAACAACTGTCAATTACCTTTTTACCACTCCACTATTTCAATACCATTGGCCATTAGGTATACATTGCACTTAGAAAATGGTTTTGATCCGAAAAATCCATTATAGGCCGAAAAAGGCGACGGGTGAGGGGATCTTATTACCAAGTGTTTAGTCTCGTCTATGACAGACCCTTTCTTTTGAGCATAATTTCCCCATAATACAAACACTAAGTTATTTCTTTTTTCCGACAATATTTTTATAACTGCATCCGTAAATTCCTCCCATCCCTTATTTTGGTGCGACCCGGGTGTATGTGCTTTGACTGTCAAAGTGGCATTAAGCATCAATACTCCCTGTCTAGCCCAGTTTTCCAAATCTCCACCTCTATTGCTTATATCTACTCCCAAATCATCTTTTAATTCTTTATAAATATTTTGCAGGGATGGCGGTAAGGCAATATTAGATCCAACTGCAAACGCCAAACCATTTGCCTGTCTGTCCCCGTGGTATGGGTCTTGTCCTAGTATTACTACTTTTACTTTTTCAAATGGTGTCAGTTCAAAAGCTCTAAACACGAATCCGGCCGGGGGATATACCGTACTACTTTTATACTCATTTCTGACAAATTCAGCCAATCTAAGAAAATATTCTTTACTAAATTCTTCCTCTAAAACCTTTTTCCAGCTCTCCTCAATTTTTACTTCCACATTCAAATTGTATCAGTTTTGGCCCTGGCCTCCACCACCTTCAATCACTACATTCTGGACATCAACTCTACCTTCTCCTGGTCCCGATCCAGGTGCAAACTTCATTTCTCCGCCCTCAATTACAACCCCCGCTTCTCCTCCTCCCTGTCCTGTCCCTGGGGCAAATATTAATTTTCCACCTCCTTCATATACCACTCCTGCCTCTCCACCGGGTCCTGTCCCTGGTGCCCACACATGAGCCACATTGTTTAAAAATTCTGTTGCCCCTTCTGGTCCATTTACTTCTATTATATTTTTAGCCACTTGGTTGACCACCTGTTCTTGTACCTGCATCATCTGTTCTTTTGTCCCCGGATCTACCACCCAATTCTTAATTTCTTCCATTTTTTGCTGTTGTTCTACCACTTTTTCTTCTATTCTATTCGTCACTTGTCCATCATCAATTTTTTCCATAAGTTCACCCTGTCTTTCCTTTATTTGTTGATAATTATTTACCATATTTTCTATCCTATTTGTATCTCCATTTTCTGCATATATCCTTGCCTTTTTCAATCTTCTTTCCGCATGCTTTTCCAATACTTCAATCTTTTTATCCACTCCAAAAGCCAACATATATTCAAAAGTCTCTTGTACTTTGACTAACACACCACTTCCGGCATCCACCACATCATTCAAGCCAAATGCCCCAACCTGTTTGGGTATAAAAAGAACGGTTAACAATAAAAACAAGCCAATATTCACAAACCTTTTATTTTTTATCATAACTAATCATACATCTTTTTTCCCTCTATTCCAAAAAAATTTTTACTATTCTATCATCATCGGCTTTAGGTTGTCCTCTCCCATCCCTATTATTAGTTCCTATATAAAAATAGCCGTCATTGCCAGCATTTATAAACCTCATTCTTCCATAGACTCCGTCCAGTAATCTCTCCAATTCCACATTTTTAGTATCAGCTCTCATTCTATACAAATTTTGTCCTCTTAACCCCACAAAATATATCCAGTCATCCACAATCTCCATTCCCGATGGTGCCCATGTTTCACTAGTGCCCGAATTAATCACAGCCGTTATCATTCCTTCTCTTGTTTCATCACCGCTTATTTCCGGCCACCCATAATTACCACCGGCAACTATTTGATTAACTTCATCCATTGTCGACGGTCCATGTTCCGTTGCCCACAATCGGTCTTCTGAGTCCCAAGCCATTCCTTGCACATTTCTGTGTCCATAGGAATATATTTCATTATTAAACGGGTTATCTGATGGGACACTTCCGTCATCCTTTATTCTTAAAATTTTCCCAGCCAGAGTATTTAAATTCTGTGCTAAATCAGGCCTATTAGCATCTCCTGTTGCTACATACAAATATCCATCCGGCCCAAATTTAAGTCTGCCACCATTGTGAATTATTGCCCCCTCAATTCCGGATAGTATTATCTCTCCGTCACTTATTCCATTTTCTCCCAAGCTATATCTTCTGACTTCATTTTCAGTCCCGTTATCACCATCTACCGTCATATATAAATAAAGCCACTTATTTTCAGAAAAGTTTGGGTGAAGTGTCATTCCCAATAGACCTCCCTCACCCTCACTTTTTACGTCTTCTATTTGAGCTATCGTTCTCTTTTGACCATTTTCAATTTTTATTAATCTTCCCCTCCTTTCTGCTACCAGCATTACCTCATTTTCCAAAAAAACCATTTCCCAAGGTATTTCCAATCCGGTTGCTACTGTCTGTGTTTGTTTAGATTTTTCTTCCATTATGGTAGGGGATATTTCATTACCAACCACCGTCTCTTGTCTTTCTTCTCTCAAGCCAAATCCAATCAACCCCAATATTATTATTCCAACAATAGCCAACAAAAATCCATTTTTCACCTGCATAAAAAATTCTATCCCTATATATCTTTTTTTGACAAACCTTCAAACCTAAAACTCAATTTTTATGTTGACCGTTTACAAAAAATGTCGAACTTCGATGTGTTAGCTCCGGCGCGGCGCCCCCACCCGCCGCGCTTCCGTTATTTTTTGCGCGCGCGATTTTCTCTCGCTTTCGCTCGAGAAGCGAGCTTAACACCAGGAATTACACCCTATTCACCTTTAGCTGGTTTCTTCTTAAACGCCTCGACAATAATTTGGACTATTAAAGTAGGTAGAGCAAGTATTGAAACGAGATTAACTATAGGGATAAGACCTTTTTGGTTCATCATAACTCCAAATATAAAAGCTATAAAGAAAATATGTAGTATCTTTTGATTTCGATTCCATTTGTAAAATCGTGACAGAACAAGAACAATTATTAAAGGCGAAATTAATTTACCAACCTGTTCTCCTACTACTTCCCATATGACATCAGTTGAAGTTGTTAATGGAAAGCTCAATAAAAAATATAAAGCAATAACTATAATCAGTCCAAGTTTTGACTGTAATAACTGATAAACTCTCTTTAGTAACATGTTTATTTATTCCAACTTTTTAATTTTCCAATTCGTATCACCATTTGGTTGCCAAGAAATCCAAACCTCATAAAAATATTTATCAAAGTATCTGTCATTACGAAATGGGGCATAATTTTTAATGTACTGCTCCACTTCGTCGCTATCAATTAGCGGACTTAACAAGGTGCATACTAGAATTAGTTTGCCATGAAAACCGCTATAATTCCCTAAACTCAATTTTTGTAATTTTTTTCCTATTTCGTTTCCTAAATTCTCAAGTGTAAGAATATGTAAATTGGGTTGACGGGAAAAAGTTTTATTGCGAGCCGTTGACCAAATTTTTTCTGCTTGATACTTATTATCGTATACTCCTACTAACTCAATTGCTAAATCATCACTACAGATACAATCAGGTTCGTTATTTTGAGGATTACCTTGTCTTATAAAATTAAGGCTTTTCTTATATTCAGCGTTGTAAAGAGATAAAAATTGCTCACATGCTGCGATTTCGTGTCCATCTTTAATATTTTTATTTTCCATTCTTGTTTAGTCTGCGCTCTATGTTATAAGCGCCATAAAAATATTTCATAAAAACACACCACCAAAATATTATCATTACCCAAAATATCGTATCTACTACTCCAAGAGATATGGAGTGAAATAAAGCAAAACCTCGATCAATGGTAATTAAAATCATCGCTACTATCATTGCCCATTTTTTACCTTTATAAATTAAAAAGGCGAGAAGAAAATATAGTAATATACTGAAAAATTCAACCCTTTCATAAATAAAAAGACTAACTATAAATTTATTTCTAGGAACCCAATTCATTAAAGCGAGAACGTCTGTTAAAACAACCCAGCCTACAATAAGAAGCGCGGCTATACCTTTATATGATTGATATATTTTGAGTATTTTATATTGTTGAATTTGTTTATCTACCGTATCGGCAGCAATTTTCCACCACAAAAACCAGCTATACCAAGAATCTTTGTTGTCTTTTATATCACTACTCATACCATTTCAGTATAGCAAAATATGAACTTCAGTACTACATTACCGCAATGAGCAAGTGGCTGCTTGTTTTAAATAGTCTTATTCTGTATATTGTAATTGAACTCAAGCTTATCTTTCGGCTTTTTAATGGCCGTCCCAGACAAGTCCGAAAGGGTTTGAGTTCAACTGGGGCGGCCATTTAAGTTTAATAAAAAAGTTCTTTAATAATTTTTGCATTTTTTCTTTGAGGCAAAATCAGAATGATTTTGTCTATACGAGCCGACAGTTTCGGAGGCGGGCGCGGCAAGCGCTACCTCCCGACCTCTTTCCAATTCTTACTGGCTGGCCGTTTACAAAAAATGTCGAACTTCATTTGATTAGCTCGCCTCGCTCCGCTTGGCTCGCTTGCTCCGGCGCGGCGCCCCCACCCGCCGCGCCTCCGCTATTTTTTGCGCGCGCGATTTTGCGATTGCGAAGCAATCGCTTATTTGCTCTCCCTTCGTGAGAGTGTCTTTGCCCCGCCCTCCCGTGCGCTGACAAGAACTCCCTTAAATTTCAGTTAGTTTCAGAAGCCGATATTACTATTCTTTGCAGGAAACCAAAGTGGTGGAGTAAAGCAAGGGTTAGGAAAATTAAGACACACTGGTGAACCAAGAAAGCACGACCGCGAGAGAGACTGGATACAGAAAACATTCTGATTTAAACGAGGCAAAATAAAAAACCCGTAAAACAGGGTGGCTACAAATGTTAAAAACAATCCGGCCAGTATGATAAAAATTAGTTTACTGATATTACTCTTCATTTTATCTAATGAATTTTCTTACCTAAACCATCTTAACATAAATGTTCTTATTTCTGAATCATCGGTAAAAAGGTAGAATACCTTTCATCTGTTGTTTCCCAAATAACACTATCGCTGGACGAAACAACAGAACCAAGAACCGAACCGTCTGTTACCCTTCCGTGGGCTTCAACCATACTTAAAAAACCTTTACTATCTATTATCTGACCCGGGTTGCCGTCTATTTCAAGCTCAAACAAAGTTTCGTTTCCATTTGAGGCTATGACTTTACCTCCATGAGCCATCTGATATTCTGGTTTTTTTGTTTGTCCTGGCGGAGTTTCTTGTTCTGCTAAGTTTGAAACAAAATTCATATTGAAATTAGCATCATCCTCATTAAACTGCGCAAAACTTTCTTGATTTCCCGTTGCGGGGTCGACAATGAGAACATCAGCAAATTTGAATTGTCCACCGGTTTTACTTCCCCAAGCTGTGATAAAAAACCGTTTACCGTCTGTTCTGAGTCCCGAGGCATGAACCCACGTATGGTCAATATCAAGCGATGTGGGAGGAAAACCAATTAGTTCCAAGTTTTCTGAATCACGTCTCCCATAACCCACAATCTCACCGTTTGGTTTCTCAACCCTGATATGGTCAGCGAAATAATTGGTTACTACACTTCCGCCCTCGAAAGCAGCCACAGTAAAATTTCCATCTTTGGAAACAGGAATTAAATTTCCTTGAGGTTTTAATACCAAACCACCATTATCTATTTCACCCGAATTAAACTCTCCTGTTTTTATTTTGAGTAAATACTTATCACCACCCTCATCATAGGAAAACTCTGCCAGTTGATTACTTTGATTGTCTGTATATGTGTATTTTGAAGTGGCTTCATCAAAAGTGCGTGTGCCGTCATAAACATTTTTAACGGTTACGCCCGTATTAAGATTGTGACGCATTACCAAAAGCTGTTGAGTTTTGTCGCCTGTATATGGATTGGTTAATTCGCTTATTGATGTAGTAATCCCGACACGGTCACCTCCTGAATTAGAGTATTGGAATTCCATATATTGCCATTCAGCGTTGCCTCGGTTAAATGGCTTAAAATGTTCTTTTCTGGAAATAAGCTGCTCGGCTGTTTCCGGCTTCCTCCTTGGTTCTTCAGCTTTTGCTAAACCAAACCTATTTAGAGCAACCGCTCCAGCTGCTGCTCCAGCTAGTTTAAGAAAATCTCTTCTTGTTATCTCGCTCATAATTATACTCCCTGATGATATTATACAAATTTTAAGGACTCGTTACTATTGTTTCTTTTACATAAATTTAGTATATTAAAGTTGGACTCAACAATTTAGGAAATCGCTTTTTTGAATGGCGCAATCGGACAATAGAAAGCGATTTCTTGTTGAGTCCACCGGTTGCGCCATTTGAATTTAATAAAAAGTTCTTTAAAATTTTTGCGTTTTTTCATTGAGACAAAATCATTTCAGATTTTGTCTTTACGAGCCGGCAGTTTCGGAGGCGCGGCGGGTGGGGGCGCCGCGCCGGAGCAAGCGAGCCAAGCGGAGCGAGGCGAGCTAATCAAATGAAGTTCGACGTTTTTTGTAAACGGCC
>Ga0172375_10006652_pt1 | contig 16107 bp, 17 predicted proteins | sample LakKiv1m_FD_114537 | JGI IMG/M metagenome (GOLD analysis project Ga0172375, IMG submission 114537) | Freshwater microbial communities from Kabuno Bay, South-Kivu, Congo - kab_092012_11.1m | ecosystem: Environmental > Aquatic > Freshwater > Lake | place: Democratic Republic of the Congo...
GCCACATAATCTTCAATTCCCGACTCAGCCGCATTAAAAGCTCTCTGAAGCATCTCATCATCTTTACTGACATTAACTCCCGTTCTGACTCTTTCAGACAAAGCCAACCCAATCGTTAAAGAAATTGCCGATATTATCAATACTATTAAAGCCACCTGGCCTTTTTGTCTTATCATCTTATATAACTTAATCTTTCAAACATATAACTTGGGGCATTAAATATTAAATCCGGTCTGATATTAACCCTAACAGCTGGATTAAGATTATTTTCGCTTCCAGTACCTAAAGTTCTATCTATACTGATATTACCTCCTGCATAAATCATCCCGTTTATGTTTAAAGCTGAAATGTTTGTCCCTGTAATAGAAATATTACCAGTAGCCACATAAGCTCCCTCAAGTGTAGTCACATTAGGATTAACTATAATATTACCCCTTACTACTACCATTAAAAAGTTTCCAACCACTACACTATGGTTTGCGTCTATAGTTAAAGGACCATCTACAAATACCACCCCGGTTCCTCCCCCACCCCTTACCCCAGTTGGATTAGTTGTCCAATCAACAGCCGTTCTTACTCCAACTTTTCCATTCAAACTATTGAACATGGTTGTATAATCTAAAGTCTTTATTATTTGGCTATATCCATTTTTATACCAATTATTGTTTGACCCCCACGCTCCCGCTGTACTACTAAGACTACTAGACATCACCACTCCATTATCATCACGATCGGTATTATCAATATTTAACGCCGCCACACAACTTCCCGTACAGGTTACTGGCACATCAGATCTTACACTGGTCCTACCCAAAATACTTACCCCTCTGCCTTGCCACCAAGGATCTTGATTAGCCACAGCACCAAAATCAACATTAGCCACTAGAATTGATTGATATGCATCCATATTTGAATCACTTATTGTAATACTCCCTCCCGGACAAACAGTCGTACCAGTTTGGGTTGTCCTGTTCCATCCATTATTCAATCTCATTACTGGGTTCGTTAAATTCAAATCATTATTAAAAAATGGTATATAAGATACACCCCACTCTAAACTATTGTCATATATCGGATAATCAGAAGAATAAGCAGGAGAAGTTACACTCATCAATTTTTGGATTGTTCCATATACATAATTTAAGTCTGTAAAATTCACATCAGAATTAGTAAGTACACTCCCAAAATTAGGACAAACTGCTGAAGCCACTGATGAAGTATCATACATTGACCCATATATAGGTACTCTACAATTCCATACTTTAAAGTCTCTTCCAGCATCAATATTATTAAAAGATAACCCTGTTGCATCAGTAGCAGATACTCTTAAATCATACAAATTAGGATTAAAATCACTACTAAATTGAACAGGGAATCTAATCATTAAATTATTACCATTTACCAACCTCGATGCTGATCCATACCAGCTTGCATTTGACCCAGAAATTGAATAGACAGGAGTAGTATCTAAATTATTTGCTGTCAAAATTAAATAAGTATTACTCCCATATAATAAAGCTAAATTTACATTCCTAATTGTTCCACCGCCATCTACATCACTTAAGTTCACCCGAAAGTCAACAACCCGAGGCTGACTTGTACTCGAAAATTCAGTTTGACAAACGTGATTTCTTCCACCAGCATCACCCGCTACTGGATTTCCATATACATCTAAGGCCGACACTAAAACATCATTAACATTTCTTATATTCAGAATCACAAACTCTGGAGGAGTTGGGACTTTCCTCACCCCAAAGGCCAACAAATGCCTTAACACCTTATACCCGATAGGATCAACAAAAGTTTGATCTATAGCAGCTGTCGTGACTTCATAACCATTAGGATTTGCACTCATATCCAAACTATAAATATGTCTACCAGTTGAATTAACCATAGACCAGTACTGACCTACATAATCATAAGGCACCGGTGGATCAACCCCAGTATTTAGATTCTGTTTTGCTTGACCTCCTCCAAAAAAAACTGCATTTTCACAACCTGCAGATCCACACCAATCATATCTGACCAACGCACAGGCATTAAAACTGTTGCCAAAAGAGCTACTCTCTATTGTAGCTGGTACACAAAAAGGTCCTCCTCCACATATCCGACAAGCACTTCCAACACCCCTCTCATCATTACAACTTGAATATTCATCATACCTGCATTCATTAGTATTCTCGTCCTCAGATCCCATAAAACTACCATCAATATATTCTGATTCAGAAATATCTCCATCATCACTACTAGAATTACACCCACTAGCACAAACCCACTTCAATCTTGCTCCCGCAACCCTGGGATCGCTACGTCCAAGATCAATCCCTTGTTCACCCCCATCCCACTTTCCATTACCATTTATATCTTCAAATACATACACCATCACATGATAATAACTATCTCCAGAAGGACAACAACATAAATCATCAGCTCCACTTGAACAATAGCCATTATCATTTACCACAAAACAAGGACCAGCACAGTTACCGGCAGGCATACATGTAGTAGAAGTTCCTCCGGGACAAACCCCTGGAGGTTGAGTGTTCGTCACCCCTGTTGGTGTTGGTATTGGAGTTGTTGTAGTACAATCCCTAGTTCCTGCACACCATTTACACCCATTCCAGCAACTACCTCCAATACAAGTATTTGCTGCACAAGCACAATTCGAAATACATGGTATTGGTGTAGAAGTAGGTATGACGACACCACTACAAAACACACAACAATCTACACCAGTATTACAATTATTAGCCCAACTACAATCAGCAGCTCTGCACCCTGACCCCAAACACATCTGCTCAAAACTACATTTACACAAACCCACACCTTCACAAGCAGGAGATACGCCACAACATACAGCCAATACTCCATCAGCTTGAGATAAAAATAAAACTATACTAATTAACCAAATAAACCTTTTCAGCATAAGGTTTCAAATCCCTATTAAAATATAAATTACCCATATAGTTAAAATCAACTACAATTTTTTTCCCAACTAAAGATTCTAACCCTCCCTCAATATCTCTTAAAACACCATAATCCTTTTCAATAAACTCATCACTATCAACTTTTTCATATACCACATAAAAAGTGGAAAAAGGCAACAAAGAAGTCTTTTCATATATCACATTAATTCCAGGAATTACTTTACTTATAGTGTCTTCAATCTTTGCTACCACAAAATCATAACTATATACTGGACAACCCTCAGGTGAAATTAATTTCACTAAATAACTATCATTACTCTCTTCAATCCCTGCCACTACTCCAAATACATCTATCATATAATCCCCATCATAAGCATCCCCACCACACCTGTTCCAATATATATCTTCTCCTAAATTAGATCTAATTAATAAATCACCAGGTTCATCCTCCTTCACCATACTCTCTAACCTTTCAATCAATTTACCTTTTTGAACTTCAGCCTCAATTGGATTTTCCTTCCAATCAGGAATTGATCCCACTATACCAACATATCCATTATCCAATTTCCCGTCGTCAACTACAACTCTTTGTTTATTTATAAAAAAATTATTATTCAAAAAATAAAGCACACCACAAACCAAAACAACCAAAAAAATTAACCAATAAAACCCTTTCATTAAAAAATTATGTCAATTTTCCACCAACAATACAAGAACTTGTATTTATGGAGACAAAACAAAAGCAATATAAACAAAAGGCACACGGCAAGAATCAAACATTTGATATTTTGGAGAGTAAAAAATAACTGGTTTACCTCTATGCCTCTCATACAATTGACTACCGGGCAATTTCTGAGTACCAACATACCTCCCTTCCCATACAGAATTTGTAGAAATTGATAAAAGATCTCTTATAGTATTTTGATTGGGTAGCACAGACACCAAATAATCAGCTACTCTATTACTACCTTCAGGTGGAATAAATCTCTTTGTCTCTATTCCTGGAACATCCGCTACTTCTCCAATCATCCTACTATTCGCTATCGAAATCTCTAAACTTCCAGCTACTCTAGTAACAGAGTAAGCAAAACTACCATCATTTTTGGGTACTTGAATTATATTGTAAACATTTGAAAATTCTCTATCTACATTGTTTCTTATAAAAATTGGTGATGATCCCACAATTACCCCACCTAACTTATAAAAAGCATAATCAACCCAACTGTCTATCTCACATTCATCATCTCTACCAACAAACTCCAAATACCTACACCAATTATCCCTCAAATCAATATTTTCCGGAGTAGCTGTCCTTGTTGCTCTTACCACTCCATACCCTGTATCCGCACCATCGTCCTGAACATACACTCTGTTAAATTTTAATTCAGGATCTGGATGTTCAACCGTTTGATATTCAGGTAATAGATAAACAGAACCTGCAATTTTATCTAACTCTTCCGGAGTTAGTACCAAAGACGGCTCCATTCCGTCTTTTATCAACTTATCCAATACCTGTTCCCATACTACCCTTCCTTCTACATATTCATCCCCTAAAAAAGTCATCCTCTTTTCATTTATCCAAGCCGCTAATTTTTGTTTATCCTCGTCACTAGCCTCCAATAGTTGTGTAGCTATATCATACATTTCCTGAGGCCAAGACATCACATCTATTGCTTCAGCTCCGGATATATTTGCCATCTCCACCCACACACTATCCTTTCCATTCCATCGCCTCGCAATCAATCCCTCTGCGTTATATTCTACAAAAGTGTTTAATTCTGTATGCCACACAACTCTATTTCCAACCTCTGGTTTAAGCTCCACTAAACTATCCTTATTCCAATCTACTCTCATATCTTCCAAAACCAAACCGTTAGGAACAAAACGAGCCCCATCAGGATAAATTACAGTCTTATCAAGAGTACTATTAGGATCTTCTATCCTTCCATAAAGTATAGGTCCGTTTTTACATATACCTACAGTCATTTGTAAACCAGTGGTATCATACCCCCCAACTACACCGGATACATACCCAATTTCTACCAATTTTTCTACATAAGGTTTCCATTTTACCCACAACTCATTAATTCTTTCTTTATTTTCCTCACTTGGAGGTCCACCATAACCACCAACACCTTCTAAAACAAAACTAGGATTCAATTCTCTTACAACTTCAGGCACAATTGTTGATACTTCTGTTGGTCTAACTAAAGTTTCTGTAGGTTCAATAGTATCAGTTGGAGATATAACTTCAGTTGTCTTTGTCGGTGTAGCTATCGGACCTACACTTTCTATTGGTCTAATCGGTCCAGTACAACTGGTAACTGTAATAGCAGCAACTGCTGCTAATCTAGCCAAAACTCGATTATTATGTTTCTTGTCAACACTTTCGTCAATTGCGAACATTTGCCCTTCAACATCTATATAACTCATTTATTATTTAAATCCTATAATACATAGAATTATATCATCCTTTAGTCAAAAATCAAGCCTAAAATAGCCATACACATCAAATACATACATATTAAAGCTACCAATTCGAAATCTCATAATATTCTTATATACACCAACAATCAGATTATGTTAAACTTAATTTCCCCAACAAAAAAGAAACATGTGTACTAAAAGTAAAATTTTTTTCTCAAAATAGGGGATTACTAAGGCCTAACCGTAATAGTTGTCTGAAAACTTTTAGATGTGCTATCTTCCGGTTTATTGCTAGCTGTATTTCCAGCTCTTAAGGTAAAATTTGCACTTACTACCTGATTACTACCTGTCAAAGCACAACTTACAGTCCAGCTAGACACACTAACTTCATCACTTGTCAGATTTACAGTATTAGCCGAAGTTGAAGCTATCCGAGTCCCACTTAAACTTATCACAGTTCCCTGATTATCAGCTCTATTATAAAGACTGACGCTATTACTAGGACATGTCACCGAACCGGGTCTTGCCCACATAATATTTTTTTTAAGTTCATACATTAGCCAAGCCCCTTGATCATCAATTATTCTATTTAATCTTGATTTACTGGCCATTTTGGCACTACTGGTCAATACATACATTACTATTGCCATCAATATCACTCCAATCGCCCCCACCACCAAAAGTTCAATTACTGTAAAACCTTTCTTTTTCATCTTGAAAAAAACCTTTCAAAAGTAATAGGGGATTCGTTCTGCCAATTGATGGTCACTTGTACTCTCCTACAAGTAGTTGCAGTACAAGGAGGATCAGTAACCGATACAAAACTAATGTTGCATGTATAACTGGCTTCAGTTATACCGGGACAAACCATAGAACCTGACCTACCCCAAAAAGCCACTGGATCATTTTTACTTTCAGCTACCATTGTCTCCATAGCTATTCTTGACAATGTCACCGCTTTATCTCTGGCAGTCGACTTTGTCTGTCCTCCACTAGATTTAACTATTAAGCTAACTACTCCGGTCAACACCAATCCAATCAACACAATCGCAAATACTAGTTCGATAATACTTTGACCTCTTTTCATTGTCTTCTGATCACTCCATTTGAATCAATAGTAATTGTTCTGGCAATACTAGGCACTTTTTTAGAAGATATAGTTAAACTTACATTGTATGTATAGACCTGAGGAGCTGGAACAGTTGTTACTAGTTTACTTTCCCCAGCCGAAAAACATACATCACATCCATTTAAAGCACGACTAAAATTCACACTTTCGATATTGGTAGTTGAATATACATTTGACCCACCATGATTACTGGCAACAGTCAACACCCCAACTGTAGTTAATGTTACTGCTACATATCTAAAATTATTAACATTCGTTTGATTTTGAGCCACCCCTGGCGGAAGTATCCCTGCTTTAGCGTTACTTCTGGCAATTTCCAGCTGACTAATTATTTTACTGGTGGCTTCATCAACTTCCTTTCTATTGGTAAAATTTGAATAAACCACTGTTCCGCCTACAAACATCAATCCCATCATCGCCACCACCACAATCGCCTCAATTAAAGAAAAGCCTTTCTTTTCATTATTTTTATCTCTTAAATCATAAATCATACATCTTACTTCCAGTTTACTAAGGATTACTAACAGAATAAGTAGCTCCTGTAATCTCCAACGTTGTACTAAGGGTATATCGATAACTATTAGTACCAATAGGGCTTGTATATACATAAACATCAGCCACTCCTTTAGGACCAACTGGCCAAGAATCCAAAAAATTAGGCACCAAATCATTAACAACGTTAGCAGTCGTTGGATAAATCCCAGTCGCACTATTTTGTCTATACATCTCCAATGCCATTCTTATTCTATCTAAATCTGCCATTCTCTTATTATCTCTATTCTTTTTATTGGCCGCCGAATAACTACCCACTGCTGCTGCAACTATCACCATCATCATCGTCACCACCACCAGACTCTCAATTAACGTAAACCCTAACGATTTTTGTTTTTTATTCATTTTTCTTAAATCTTTTATTCTTAAATCTTTAATTTTTTATTTTTTAAATTTTCCCCGCCTTGTCAAGGGAGGGGATAGGGGAGGGTTTTACTGTTGATTCTTAATACAATACCAATTTCCACCTGTATTAAAAGTACAATCACCAGCAGTCGCATTAGCATTTGCCGAATTTTCCATATAAGCACACATACAAAAAGTAGTACTGTCTGAAGATGGATTTGTATAAGCATACTGATTAGTATAGCTAGTACCCTTTGGATCACTTGGCCAAACTGCTAATATTACTTCACCACCTACTTGCCATGGTATGACATTGCTTGTTGGATACGCAGCTGAATTGACTGCATAAAAGGTTTCGGCTGCCTTTGCTACAGCATTTACATCTTCCATTCTTCTTGCATCCCTGGCCTTCTTTTGGGCTGTCGAAAAAGAGACTGACGCAATTGCCGTCAATATACCAATTATAGAAATACTTACTAAAAGCTCAAACAACGTAAACCCTCTCTTTTTGTAGTTATTCATTTTTCTTAAATCTTTTTTCTTAAATCTTTAATTTGTTAAAATTAAACTTTATATTTTGATAATTCTAATTTGTTTATTTTTAAATTTTCTCCGCCCTGTCAAGGGAGGGGATAGGGGAGGGTTTTAATTGGCACATACCATATAATAACCATTTGTGCCTGGAGGTGTTACCCCACACTTTAATTGAGAATTAGTGTCTTCATCCCCAGACGCAGATTCTAGCCGAAAACTAATTCTAAAAACGTCATAGTCAGGAGGATCAGATACATAGCTAAAATCAATCTCATCGTCACTTACCCATTCCGGTACTGCCGGCATGTAAGTTGGTAATACCACCACCATCGCATTATAATCTTCCGGATAACTCTGACTATCGTTATAATACAACCTTAAAGCACTTCTCATAGCCTCAGCATCTCCAATCCTTTGAGCGTCTTTGGCCTTCTGCCTAGCTCCCATCAAGTTTGGTAATAATACTCCGGTCAATATTGCAATAATAAACATAACTACTAAAAGTTCCACCAAACTAAAACCATTTTTTTTATTTTCTAAGGTGTAACTATTGTACATAAACTTCCATTACAAAAACCATTAACATTTGTGTTAGGACTAAATCTACCATAATTATAGTCTCCACTTCCAGCAGAACACGACAATACGGTAAAACTTCCTGTGGACAATCCCTCTCCTTCCATTCGGGCAAACAGACCATAAGTGCCATTATTAATGTCCACCACATAACAATAGGGGACATCCAGATAATTTTCTTCCGGCACCACTCTCATATAGTAATAAGGTTCAGCCCCCTCATTTACATCCATCAAAGTACCTCCCCAGTCAATTTCTGCCGGAAACTCACCATAGTCAGTATAATACGAGTCAAGTGCCTTAGCTACCGAATCAATATCTGCCTTTCTTTGTGTGTCTCTGGCTTTAATCTTGGCTGTATTAAATTGACTTACAGAAATAATAGTTAATATTGAAATAATGGCTATTACCACCAAAAGTTCTATTAATGTAAAACCACCACTTTTTTTTATTTTATTCATCTCATTTTTTCATAAAAATTAAATCGGGCACGGACAACGACCAATATTAACGCCACAACATCTTCCCGAACAACAATAGCGACTGCAACACTGTACATTGTAACCATTAGGGCTACAAAGACTATATGAATCCCTACACACAGGTGTTGATGTTGGTGGGGCAGGAGTATTAGTTGGTACTTCAGGTGCCAAGGTAATCGTTGGTTCAGACGATTCTCCTCCTTCAGTAGCCGTACAATCGTTAACACTACAAAATTCTATTGTAGTTGAATTTATACTCGGCACAGCATAATCATAAGTTTCTCCTTGGTCATCAGTATAACTTCCAGTTACAGTGCTTTCTCCCTCCATCCGAGCAAATAGAGAGTAAGATTGTCCATCGTCACTAACCATATAACGGTACTCATTGTCATCATTTTCAGGCACCACTCTCATATAATAATAAACTTCTGTTCCTTCTTCTCGATCAGTAAACGCACCACCCCAATTTATTTCCTCGGGATACTCACCATAATCCGCATAATACGATCCCAGTGCCTTAGCTATCGAATCCAAGTCTGCTTTTTTTTGTGTATCTCTGGCCTTAATCTTAGATGTATTAAAAGTGGACACAGAAATTATTGTTAAAATTGAAATAATTGATATCACCACTAAAAGCTCTATTAAAGTAAACCCAAAAATTCTCTTTCTATCCATTTATTAATTAATAATATATATATCCAAATCCTTTAGCAACTACTAAAGACCACAGCTCTCTACTTGACAACCATCGATACAACTTAACCCTTGATAACACACATTTCCCTCAAATGGAAAACATATTCCAGCATCTTGACAAGGTGTACCCCCTTGTTCGACCGAACAACCTTCTCCACAGGCCGGATTTAGTTGAGGTTCGTACCATATTACATTACTACTAGACCCTCCATAATTAGCATCACTAATTGTTAGTGTTCCATCACCAAATCGGTAAAACTCCCCATAGTTATACCACCCCTCCAGTATATCTTTATCTCTTCTATTCTCCAAATTGGCATATATTTTAAACCAGTCCGGACAATCAGTACTTCCCTCAATTACTATTCTGTAAGGTTGCTTTGACACTGGATCACACGGCCAATCTCTTAACCAAGGAGCAAACATATCTTCACCACAGTTACTAGCAGTCATCAGTTGATCAATTACCATTTGATTTGGATAGCAATTATTATCATTATAATAATCTTCAAAAGATATCTTAATTCTATTCAAATCTTTTTTTCTTCTACTGTCATTAACTTTATTTATCTGAGCAATTGGATTTATTGCTCCGGTAAAAATAGCCACCATTATTGCAATTATTGCCATTACTATTAACAGTTCAGTCAAACTAAACCCCTTCTTTTTATTCATAGTTTCAGTATAAAGCCTTTATAAAAAAATTCCAAATCATTTCTCCCCACCACCAAGCCACCAATATCCCCAATATCATAAACGGACCAAAGGGAATTAATCTATTTTTTCTTTTTTTCTTAAAAAATATCATCACCACTATCCCAGCAATTGCCCCCACAATAAAGGCTGTATACAAACCAACTATTGCTCTAGGCCATCCCAAAAAAAATCCCATTGCAAAAGCCAATTTCACATCTCCAAACCCCATTCCTCTTGCCCGGGTAAGCACATGTAAAAAATAAAAAAATCCATATAAGCACACTCCCCACAAAGCATCAGCCAAAATCAAATTTGCATTTATACCCATTACTAGCTTATAAACCAAAGCTAAAAATATCAGGCTATTTGTCGAGAAATCAGGCAAAATCATATATTTAAAGTCAAATACTGCCGAAAACACCAAAAACCCTATTATCGCCATACCCAACAACAATAAAAAAACGTTTTTAAAATTGTAAATTGAATAATTGTTAATTGTTTGTAAATTGGAAATTGTAAATTGGAAATTCAGAATTAATAAAATCCCCATTACTATTTCGGTAACAGGATAGAGTAGGGGAAGATTTTTTCCACAACATCTGCTTTTCCCTCCCTGTATTAAATAACTTATTACCGGTACATTTTCCCACCACTTCAATTGCTTACCGCAAAAATCACAGTAGCTTCTATTCCCATTTTTAATCTTAAATCTTAAATCCAAAATCTTATATCTTATAGCTATCCTATACACCTGTGCGTTAATAAAACTCCCCACAACCAAACCAAATATAAAAGATATTACTGATTCCATAATTAATTCCAATTATAGTACTCAAGGCATTACAATGCCTTCCTTTATTGCATTTGTTTATCCTCCCAAGTTTGTTATATGCATTGCCAAAGTCATCCTGAAGTGGAACCGAAGGACCTCCTATGTTTTACCTCTAACTATTCTCATTACTAGTTACTCATTACTAGTTACTACTCCGGCACACACATAAACATGGCTTCTTCACCAAAATATGGCTCATCCCAACTAGTCACAGTATTTGTACATCTACCCTCATTAACTTTATACACTCCAGCCGTCACACCACCACTTCCGTCATCTATACATCTCATAATTTGACTATTATTTCTATTGGCATTTGATCTTGGTACAAAACACACATGAATCGCACCCCCCGCTCCACTATTTTTCATTAACCACAATTTACTTGTATCTACATCAACATTTTGAAACGGGCTTTTATTAGCAAATGAAGATTTCAATTCATCCGCTTCCAACAAAATCCCAAAATTGGTTGTCATATCACAATTGGCCTGGTCAGTAGCTGCATTATTAACATCACTCACCGGTAAATGACATATTCCAAATCCACCATCATCTGACTCCAAAAATACAGGATCATCAATTGTCAGCTGACCACCTCCATCCGCATCCAGGTAATACATCCAGGGATACGTTTGCGAATTCGCATAAAATCTCTCCAAGGCATTCAACACCTCAGCCGCATCATTTTGAATACTGGCATCCCTTGCCTTATTGGCTTGTTCAATTGGGTTAATGGGTGCCAATACCGCCACCGATAAAATAGCAATCAAAGCAATAACTATTAATAGCTCCACCAACGTAAACCCTTTAATTTTTCTCATTTCTAATTCTTTATTTTTCACCCTACCTTGTCAAGGGGAGGGTTAGGGAGGGGTTTTGATGAAATACTAAGTCAAGGGGAGGGTTGGGGAGGGGTTTTCCCATCAAAAACCCCTCGATTTCTCAAGGGGTTTTTCTAGTTACTTGTTACTAGTTACTGTCTACGGTACACATTTAAATATACCGGCATTGGCCGCATCACCTGCACCTAAAGCGGCAACTGCACTACCCCAAGCAGTATCATTTGTTGCAGGAGCAGTACAGCTACTCGTACCGGCTTCTATTCTAGCAAGACCACCTTCATCTAAACACCACAAAGTGTTTGTTACTGAATCCCGATTCGACTTTGCCTTTGGTACATAACACACATATATTGACCCTCCACTACCGGCATCTTTAAAAGTAACTAAAGCATTTTCATAATATGTACCTATATCAGTAAAAGCTTTTTTACCCGCAAAAGACGGTTTCAATTCATCCTGAACAATCAAAAACCCAGGATCGGTACTGGCCGTTGAACAAGCTGGAGACTGAGCTTCAGCATCGGCAGTCAAAATATTTGCTAAATCTGCATCACATATTCCAAACCCAACCGTATCAGATCTCAACATAACAGCATCATCTACACCATAATCAGTACCACCATACGCCATCCATGGATAACTTTGTTTATTAGCATAATATCTTTCATAAGCGTTCATCACTTCCGCTGCATCGTTTTGAGTACTCGAATCATTTGCTTTGTTTGCCTGTTCAATAGGATTAATGGTTGCCAATACTGCCACAGATAAAATAGCAATCAAGGCGATAACTATCAATAGTTCTACTAGCGTAAAACCCTGCCTGCCGAAAGGCATGGCTTTTGTATTTTTTCTTTTCATTTTTTTATAAAATAATAATTTCTCTAATTTCATTATTAGCTATTAAAATTGCGAAGTCAAGTTATAAATTGGCATAAGTATGGCCACAACCAAAAATCCTACTCCAATTCCCAAAAATATAATAATCATTGGCTCAATTGCCGAAGTCAAAGCCTTGACTGATTGCTCGGACTCTACCGTGAAATAATCAGCCACTCTCATCAGTACTTCATCCAATTTGCCTGTTTCTTCACCTGTTGTCACCATTTGATTAACTATTGGTGGAAATATTTCTTCGTGTTCAGAAAAAGATTCAGAAATTGAAAATCCTTTTTCCACTCTTTCTTTTATTTTCAAATATGCTTGTTTATATACTTCATTTCCAGCCACCTCTGATACAATTTGCATAGCTTCATTTAACGATATTCCGGCAGTTAGTAGCATTGATAAAGTTCTACCGCTATTAGCAATGGTTGTCTTTTTAACCAATTCTCCCAATATTGGAATCTTTAAAATCAATTTGTCTTTTTTTAATTTAAAATCATCACTACTAACCCCCAGTCTAAAAACTGTAATCAATCCAATTGGAATTAAAGGAAACAAAAACCAAAAAGTTCTAAAAAGGTCAGATATTGCCATCAAAGCCTTAGTTACCGCCGGCATTTCTGCCCCAAAATCTCCATACAAACTGGCCAATTGCGGAATCACAAACATCATCATAATAATCATAACTATTATCATGCCTATTACCACTATGATTGGATAAATCATAGCTCCCTTTACCTTACCCTTAAATTCATTTTCTACCTCCATATTGTGTGCCATTTTTTCCAAAATACTTTCCAACACTCCCCCCTCCTCTCCGGCCGCAATTGAGGCTATATAAGCATTTCCAAAATATCTTTCATATTTACTTAAAGACTCAGCCAACGAGCTTCCGCCCCGAACTTTAGATAGCATATCTTCAACCATCTCCGAAAAACCGGCTTGCCCCTCTGCCTGGTTTTTAAGTAAAGACAACCCGTCTGTTAAAGGCAATCCGGCTGTCAACATAGTTGCCAGCTGTCTGGTAAAGTTACTTATCTGTTTTTTTGATACACCACTTGATAAAGTTTTAAGTCTCGACAGACCCCCTTTCTGAAATTCCCAAACTCTTAAGGGTACAAAACCCGATGATCTGATCGACTCAATTGCCCCGGCAAAATCATTGGCCTCCACCACACCCCTTATTGTTTTCCCGCTCCAATCTTTTACTTTATATGAATACTTTTTCATTTGTTTTTCCCTTTCGCCCCTGTCAAGGGGAGAATAAAAGAGGGGTTTTTATATTTGCATCCTCAACCTGGACTCCAATTCTCCAGGTCTTAAACTATAATTCATGGCCACCTTTTTATCGATTTTGCCAAGCTTAACCCACTTAGCTAAAGACATTTCTAGTGTCAGCATTCCCATATCTCCTCCAGTTTGAATAATATTATCTATCATATGTGTTTTGGCCTCTCGAATTGAATTTCTGACAGCTCCATTGGCCACCAGTATCTCCACCGCCGGCAACCTGCCTCCATCTACAGCCGGCACCAATCTTTGAGACACTATAGCTGTAATCACACTAGCCAACTGAAGCCTGACTTGAGCCTTTTCATGTTCAGGAAAAACATCAATTATTCTATCAATGCTCTGGGCCGCTGAGTTAGTATGTAGGGTAGAGAAGACCAAATGACCTGTCTCAGCTACTGTCAGGGCCGACTGGATAGTTTCCAAATCTCTCATCTCTCCTACAAAGGCTACATCTGGATCCTGTCTCAAACAAGATCGCAGTGCCCCGGCAAATGAGTTAGTATCATCTCCCAGTTCTCTTTGAGAAATAATCGCCCTAGACCCAGCCAAAATATATTCCACCGGATCCTCAATCGTCACAATATGAACACTTTTTGTATTAGCAATCTCAGTCAACATGGCTGCCAACGTGGTTGATTTACCATGTCCAGTTGGTCCTGTTATCAGCACAAATCCTTGCTTCATTTGAGTAAAACTCAAGACTGTGTCTGGGATATTCAAGCTATTAAATGGTGGTACTACTATCGGGATAATTCTAAGGGAAGCAGACAATTTTCCTAGTCTAAAATAGGCATTGACTCTAAATCTGGTTTCGTCTACTTGGACCGAAAAATCAATTTCTTTTTTTTCAATTAACCTTTTTTTCTTATCTTCATTCATTAAGGAAAAGATCATTCCTTCCATTTCCGCTTCCGTTATCTTTTCCATTCCAGTAACTTCCAATAATTCCCCATCTACTCTAATTCTAGGTGCCATCCCCACCGACATATGTATATCTGAAGCTTTATTGGCCACAGCTGACTCCATTATCTTTTTTACTCTTATATCCATCTTTTTTTAATTGTAAATTGTTAATTGTAAATTGTAAATTAAATTTAGTATTCTGCCACCCTAACTACCTCCTCCCTGGTTGTCACTCCTTCCAGTACTTTTACATAACCATCCTGTTTCATGGTCAACATTCCTTCCTCCATAGCCAAATCCTGCAGTTTTGATGCCGGTGCCTTTTCTACCACCATCTTACCCATCTTTTCCGATATCGGCATGACTTCAAATATTCCTATTCTTCCTAAATAACCAGTGTTTCCACATTTCTCACATCCTGTAATTTGAGGTATAGTAATTTCTTTACCATCGCTTTTCCACTTTTCTTCAATAGCATCATAAACAGACCCCAAAATTTGTTTAAATTCTGTCGCCATTTCTTTGCTAATCGGCACATATTTAACACAATCAGGGCAGACTCTTCTGACAACTCTTTGGGCTACCACACAGTTTAAAGAAGACACCAGTAAAAAAGGTTCCACTCCCATATCAAGAAGTCTCGGTGGCGCCCCCGAAGCATCGTTAGTGTGTAGGGTAGAAAAAACCAAATGACCAGTTAAAGCCGCGTTTATGGCTAGTTCTGCCGTTTCAGTGTCTCTGATTTCTCCTACCATTATAATATCGGGGTCTTGTCTCAAAAAAGATCGCAGCGCTGTTGCAAAAGTCAGTCCGGCTTGTCTGTTAACTTGTACCTGGTTTATACCATCAATCTGATACTCTACCGGGTCTTCAATTGTCGACACATTCACTCCGGGAGTAGAAATAATAGTCAAAGCCGAATACAAAGTCGTTGTTTTTCCTGAGCCCGTTGGTCCACAAACAATAATAATTCCATGAGGTCTTTTTA